>Ga0209166_10000159_pt1 | contig 89012 bp, 79 predicted proteins | sample Coa_R1_3_FD_187151 | JGI IMG/M metagenome (GOLD analysis project Ga0209166, IMG submission 187151) | Surface soil microbial communities from Centralia Pennsylvania, which are recovering from an underground coalmine fire - Coalmine... | ecosystem: Environmental > Terrestrial > Soil >...
GTCGTAGTGGTCTTGCCGGCATCGATGTGGGCCATGATGCCGATGTTCCTGCAACGCTCTAATGGGACTGTTCTGGGCACGACTCTAACTCTTTCCTGGTCTCCAACCTTGCACTTGATTGAGTAATTGGGGAATTTAGTAATTTGGTAATTGAAACCAAAATCACATCGCCTTATCAATTACACAATTACTAAATTTCCCAATTACTCAATTTTTCTCACCAGCGGTAATGCGCGAATGCCTTGTTCGCTTCCGCCATGCGATGTACGTCTTCTTTCTTCTTGATGGCGGCGCCGCGGCTATTGGCCGCGTCCAGCAATTCATTGCTCAACTTGTCGATCATTCCTTTTTCTCCGCGGGCACGGGCGTAACTGATAATCCAGCGGATCGCCAGCGATGTCCGGCGGTCAGCATTGACCTCGACCGGAACCTGGTAGTTCGCGCCACCCACGCGGCGGGTCTTCACCTCAAGCAGCGGCTTGGCATTTTCGACGGCCTTCTTGAACAGCTTCAAGGCCTCATCGCCGCCCTTGGATTCGAGCTTGGTGAGGGCTTCATAGAAGATTCCCTCGGCCGTCGAGCGCTTGCCCTGCCACATCATCGAGTTGATGAACTTCGTCACCAGATCCGACTGATACACGGCATCGGCCGGAACGGTCCGCTTTGCGATATGTCCTTTGCGAGGCATGTAATCTCTTAGCTCCTCAACTACAGTTTCAAGTTTCGCGTTTCGAGTTTCAAAACCAGGAACTCGAGACTGGAAACTCGAAACCTGAAACTTCTTATCCCTTCTTCGGTCTCTTGGCGCCGTACTTCGAGCGTCCCTGCATGCGATTCGCAACGCCTACGGCGTCCAGCGTTCCGCGAATCACGTGATAGCGTACGCCCGGCAGATCCTTCACGCGGCCACCGCGGATCAGCACAATGGAGTGCTCCTGCAGGTTGTGGCCGACTCCGGGGATATACGTCGTGACTTCAATGCCGTTCGTCAGCCGGACACGCGCCACCTTGCGCAAAGCCGAGTTCGGCTTCTTGGGGGTCTGCGTGTACACGCGGGTGCAAACGCCGCGCTTCTGGGGACATCCCTGCAGTGCAGGGCTTGCCGTCTTATAACGAGGGCGTTTCCGGCCCTGGGCCACCAACTGGTTAAACGTAGGCACTCGCCACTCCTTAGCCGCACACTTACCTTGCGCTCGCGCAGGTAGCGGACAGCTCAAATCTGCTGTTCTCGACGCGTATCCGTGACATGGCCGGCCCAAAGCCGACCATTCCTTCTCACCGCGCAAGACACGCCAACGCTGGAGAGATTCTGGATTCCCGTTCAGACTTAATGCTGGCGACGGTGGCGCCCGGCCAAATTCCGGGGGCACTCCGTTTCGTCAGCCTTGCCCTGCATATCCTTCCGCATAAGGGCGAAAGGCGCCGCAGGAACGTTTCAGCGAGGAAAGTTTCCGGTCATGCCGCTATCCGGAAACGCATTTCTCTAAAGCTCAGCCGCCGGTCCTCACACACAACTGCGAAAAACCAGCAGCACACAGCAAGCCTGGATGAACTCGCGGAACCCATTTACTATAGCAAGTCGTTGCAAACATCGTCAACCCGAGTTTTTGCATCCCACGGACACGAGGAAACGGAGCGGCAATAGACCCCATGAGCGAGAACAGTGGAGTGCGGTCCTCACATGAAGAAGAGGTCGGTCCGTGCGCGCCGGATTTGGGTTGCGGGCACCCAGCGTCGCTGCGCTCAGCTTCAAACCCACAAGACAGCTCAACTTGCTGATTCCGGCTCCAACCTCTACACTACAAGTTTTCCAATTCATTAAGAGTTTGCCTGCGTTCGCGGAATGCAGGCTAAGGTGCGAAGAGGGGTGCATGGGTAGGTTCCGTTCGGGCAAACTGCGCTTGGCAGTTGCGATTCTCGTGCTTGGAAGCATCGCCGGATGCGGTGGGGGCAAGAAAAATACGCCTCTGTTTCCGGGAAAGATCACACTGAATCCTGCCGGGAATGGCTCTCTTGTGTTGGGCGGAACCCTTTCGTTCACTGCCTCCGCCCAGACCAGTGGCGGCACAAATCTCGCCGTCCCGATCACGTATTCCTCCAGCGACACCTCTGTGGTGAATATGTCCCCTACGGGCATCGCCTGCGCCGGTCACTGGGACGCCACCTTCACCATTTGCACTCCGGGCGGCACCGGCGTGGCTCAGGTTACGGCCAGCACTCTGGGATCGACCAGCATTCCCACTTATGTATTTGTTCACGCACCAATCGACAACATTACCGTACGAGGTATTCTGCTGGATGGAGTTCCGGTCCAGGAGCCTTGTCTGTCGCAGGGGCAATCCATGACGCTGGAAGCCCACGCTTACAGCCAGGGCGCAGACATCACGTCCTCGGTTGGGCCGTTTAACTGGTCCGCGAACAACAACAACGTAGTGAAACTCACGCCCTTGGTGAATCTTGCCTACAACTTTCCGACCAATCAGGTGACAGCTACTGCAGTCGATCCCGGCATTACCAATATCTATGCAACGGCGAGCGGGGTTTCCAGCACCTCGTTCCAGCAGCCGCAATACACGAATTCGCAGAGCGAGACCTCTCCGATGCTCGATTTCTTCGCGAGTTGTCCCGTTCAGAGCATCAGTCTGGAACTGGGAGCGGCCGGATCGGGTCAAACCAGCTTCGTGGAGTCCAAAGGAGCCCCCCAGACGGTTGTGGCCACCGTCACAGATGTGATGGGCAATAGCACCCTGCCGAATACGAATGGCGCGGTTGTACTTACCAAGATTCCGTTGACCTGGTCCGCATCCCAACCCGCTGCATTAAACGTAAGTAATAGCTGCACGAACACATGCGGGCTGAGCAGTCCGGCGCCTGGAGCCGGCACGATCACCGCTTCCTGCTCGCCACCCACGTGCAATATCGGATTTCCGACTGTAGCGGCAACGCTCGCAACTCCGCAACAGGTCACGGCGTGCACTCAATTTTTTCAGGCGCAGTACCCACAGTTCGCGGGTTGTCAGGAAATGATTCCCGCTCCCGTGTATGCAACTCCTGTTTTGGTGACGTCCTCAGGCAACGTTGCTCTGACGCCGCCTACCGGGGCGATTTCGGGGGTCATTACCGGAACGACTACTCCGCCTTCTGTGTTGGCGGCAAGCTTGGGATGCATTCATGAACCTCCCGCGACCTGCAGCACTTCCATCTACCATTTCTCGAGTGGATCGGCGGGCAACGAGAACCCCTTGCCCGCCGCACCAAACTCGTTCCTGTTCGATCTTGCAGGCGATAGGGTGTACATGGGAAGCGACTTCGAGGCGGTCACCATTACGCCCACAAGTCTGGGGACTAGCAATGGAGCATACGGTTCTCTGGGCACCGTGACAGGGAAAGTTCTGGCTGTGTCCGGCAATGGCACGATGGCCGCATTCTCGGACACGCTTCACACTCCAAACCAGTTGTACATCGCTGGAAACAGCGGTACGACTGCCCTGAGCATTCCCGCGGCCACCGCTGCTGCATTCTCGCCCGATGGCTTGAAGGCTTACATCCTGGGAAACAGCGGCAGTTCGCTTTATGCCTACTCGCCCTTGCAAGCTCTGCAGGGACCCATTGCACTGTCGGGAACAGCTAACGCAGTTGCCTTCTCGCCTAATGGCGCTTTTGCGTTCATAGCGGAGGCATCCTCCAGTGGCGGAGCTGCCAACCTGACCGCCGTGAGCACCTGCAATAACCAAATCGCCGGAACGATCAGCTTGCCTGCAAATCCTCTCCTGATGCGAGTGCTGCCAAACGCGCATATCGATGGCAAGGACTCCAGCGGCAACCTGATTCCGGACGGAGTTCACGTTCTGCTGCTCGACTCGACTGGCTTCGACCTGATCACGGCTACGGTATCCGCACCTGCGGCTGGCGCTCTCTGCCCGCAAGGCTTCGCCTTCGATGCCATGCATCCGCTGGAGCGCATTGAACTGGACGAGGGAACGATTCAGCCGGTTAACTTCTTCGCCTCAAGCGATGCATCGCAGCTCTACGTTGTTTCCGCAAGCAGCGCGAGCGTTCTAGTTTACAACTTCATTTCAGGCGCGGTCATCGGCGGGATCGAACTGCTGGGCAATGCGCTTCCGCTCAGCGCGGATATGCCGGCCGATGCGGGGACCATCGTGGTCGCGGGAAGCGATGGTATGGTCCACGAGATCAGCACTGCTCTAGGCGGGTCGGACATGCTTCAGGTGTCATTCCCGAACTTGCCGGATTATCTGAATCCGTTCTGCACGTTCACCCCAAGCTCGGGGCCGTGTACGTTGACGACCGTGCTGGTGAAACCTTAGGCAAGATCACGGCTGGGGTCAGGGGCTCGCATCAAGACTCGCTATCCCTTAGCCTGTAGTCCTTGACCGCTTTCCAATTCTTTTCCCACGCTGTCGAGAACGCCATTCACGAAGTGCACCGACTCCGGGCTGGAAAACTTGCGTGCGATCTCGAGCGCTTCATTGATGACGACCGCTCTGGGCGTTTCGGGATATGCCAGCAACTCGGCCACGGCAGCGCGCAACAGATTCCGATCCACCGCGGCCATGCGTTCCATTCGCCAGTGCTCCGCATGCCGTTCGATCAGGCCGTCAATCTCTGTCACGCGACTCACGGCTACCCGGAATAAATCGTCCGCAAATCCACGCACTTCCATGCTGGCCGTCCCGTGCTCGGCCCAGAAGGTCCGGCGGACCTGATCGGCATCCTGCTTGCCCATGTCCGACTGAAACAGCATTTGCAAGACTAGTTCCCGAGATTTACGCCGAGTACCCATGGAAGGAAGTTGCCGGTGATCAGTGGCCAGTTGCCAGTTTACTGTAAGGAAGGATTATCTGCGCTGACTGTTGGTAGTTGTCCGGGGATTCTTCCCCTTGCCATTCCGAGCGGAGCGAGGAGTCTGCTTTTGGGTGACGGCCGAGGATGGATGGTTGATAGCTTTGTTGAGCGATGCCATTTCCACCGCCGCCAACGCCGCCTCGAATCCCTTGTTTCCCATCTTCAGCCCGGCGCGATCAATGGCTTGTTCCAGAGTGTCGCAGGTGAGCACGCCGAACGCATGGGGGACGCCGGTCTCCTGCGCCGATTGCCCGATTCCGCGTGTCACTTCGTTGACGATGACGTCGTAGTGCGCCGTGCCTCCGCGCAGAAGACATCCAAGACAAATGATGGCATCGTATTTCCCGGTGAGAGCCAGGGTGCGGGCCGCGGATGGAATTTCAAACGCACCGGGGACGCGCACCACGTCGATGTCCTTTGTGCCCGCGCCGGTCCGCAGCAGGCCATCGCATGCGCTCAGCAAAAGACGCTCGGTGATAAAAGAATTAAACCGCGCTACCACGATCGCGAACCGCCGGCCGGTAGAGTCGAGTTTCCCCTCCATGGCAGGAAGAGCCGGCTCCGGCACGGACTCCACTTTCAATTTAGTTTTCTTCTCCGTGACTCTGTGGCTCCGTGGTGAAGAATTCGATCTGCAGTAAAAGAAGTTCTCAATTGTAAAATCTGAAATCTACAATCTGCATTCTGCCTGTTTACTTCCCCTTGAACTGCGCCGGACGCTTTTCCAAGAAAGCTTTTGTCCCTTCGGTCTTATCTTCGGTGGCGCAGGAGACGCCGAACAGAACCGCTTCGAGATATAACCCCTCGGCGAGCGTCATCTCCATGCCTTTGTTGACGGCCTCCATCGCGTACTGCACGGCCAGGGGAGCATTGGCGATGATCTTCGCGGCAATCGCTTCTGCCCGCGGAATCAACTCCGCCGGCGTGGTGACTTCATTCACCAGCCCGATGCGGTGGGCCTCCTGGGCCGTAATCATCTCGCCCGACAAAACCATCTGCATGGCGAGGCCTTTGCCGACGAGCCGCGGCAGGCGCTGCGAGCCGCCGTAGCCGGGAATGATGCCCAGTTTCACCTCCGGCTGGCCGAGCTTCGCGTTGTCGCTCGCAAGGCGCATGGTGCAGGCCATGGCGATCTCGCATCCGCCGCCCAGGGCGAAACCGTTGAGACAGGCAATCACCGGCTTGCCCAGGTTCTCGATCAGATTGAGCACCGACTGGCCGCGATGCGTGTATTCCTTGCCGCTGACGGCATCATGCTTGGCGAGTTCGCCGATGTCGGCGCCGGCAATGAACGCCTTCTCGCCCGACCCGGTGAAGATCACGACGCGGACGCTTTGATCGTTCTTGATGTCGTGAAACGCCGCCCGCAGCTCTTCCATCGTGGCCATGTTGAGGGCATTGAGCACCTTCGGCCGGTTCACGGTGACGTAAGCAATCGAGTTTTTCTTTTCCAGAAGTATGTTTTCAAAATTCATAATAATTTTCACCACGGAGGCACTGACACACCGAGAAATCCTGCCGCTTATATTTCTTCGTGCCTCTGTGCCTCCGTGGTGAATCGCCCTTTCGATCCGTGTCCGTCCGCGAGATCTGCAGTCACGAAGTTCACAACTTATTCGCCTTCGGATTATTCGGGTCGGCGTAGTCGTAGAATCCCTTGCCCGACTTGCGTCCGTACCAGCCGGCCATCACCATTCGCTTCAGCAGCGGAGGGGACGCGAACCGCCGTTCCTTGAACTCGTCGTACATCACGTGCGTGATGTAGTAAGTGGTATCGAGCCCCACAAAATCCAGCAGCGTGAACGGGCCCATGGGATAGCCGCAGCCCAGCTTCATAGCGCTGTCAATGTCCTCGATCGAGCCTACCCCCTCTCCATACGCGCGAATCGCATCCAGCAAATACGGCACCAGCAAGCGGTTTACGATAAATCCCGTCTTATCCGACGTACGCACCGGAACTTTGCCCAGCTTCTTGGCAAAGCTGTAGGCCGTCTCGTAAACATCATCTGCCGTCGCGATGGTGCGTACAACTTCGACCAGCTTCATCAGGGGCACGGGATTAAAAAAGTGCAGGCCGATGAATCTCTCCGGACGCTTCACTGCCGTTAGCAATTCCGTCACCGAGATCGAAGACGTATTCGAAGCGAAAATGGCATCCTTCTTCACTACGCTGTCGAGAGACGCGTACATCTTCTTCTTCTCTTCTACGTTCTCGATGATGGCCTCGATCACGATGTCGCAATCGGCGAGGTCTGGTTTGTTTGTAGTACCCTTGAGGCGCGCCCGAGCCGCGTCCTTCTGCTGCCCTGTGATGCCGCCCTTCTCCACGGGCCGCTCGGCAAACTTCGCCAGCGACTTCTCAATCCCGGCAAACCCTTTGTCGAGATACTTCTGCTCCACCTCGAGCACCGTAACGTCGAACCCTGCCATCGCGCAGACCTGCGCGATGCCGGATCCCATCAATCCACATCCGAGAACTCCAACTTTCCTGATTTCCATAACACTCCCGAGAAAACCCGCCACGGATCTCACGGATTTTACGGATTATTCTGAATCTTCATCCGTGAGAATCCGTGGAAATCCACGGCTAGAAGTTCAGCAACGTCTCCACAATCATCGCGATGCCCTGACCGCCGCCAATGCAGGCCGTCGCCAGACCATATTTTTTCTTCCTGCGCCGCAGCTCGTAAAGCAAAGTGATCACCAGCCGCGTTCCCGTTGCACCCAGAGGATGTCCCAGCGCAATGGCTCCGCCATTCACATTCACCTTCTCGCGATCCAGCCCCAACTCTTTTTCCACCGCGAGATACTGTGCGGCGAAGGCTTCGTTCACCTCAATCAGGTCCATGTACTCGAGCGATAAGCCGGCTTTCTGCAGCGCGAGCTTCGAAGCCGGCACCGGGCCGCGTCCCATCACTTTAGGATCGACGCCCGCCACAGCCCAGCTCACGATTCGACCCAAGGGCATGAGATTGCGCTTACGCGCTTCATCCATCGACATCACGACTACCGCCGCCGCGCCGTCGACAATGCCGCTCGCATTGCCTGCAGTGACGGTACCGCTCTTGCCGAACGCGGGTTTGAGTTTCGCCAGACCTTCCATTGTGGTCTGCGGGCGCCGGTGATCGTCTTCGGTGAGCGAATCGCCCGCAGCCTCTCCCTTGTGGTCGCGCAACGGTACTGGCACCAGTTCTTCCTGCAGGCGTCCTGCTTTGTAAGCATCTTCGGCGCATTTCTGCGAGCGCAACGCGAACTCGTCCTGCATCTCGCGGGTGATGCCCTGCTGCGAACCATAGAGTTCGGCCGTATTCGCCATGTAGGATCCGCAATAGGAATCGAGCAGCGCCACCATCAGGGAATCCTCCAGCTTGCCGCCCGGGGCAAGCGTAAATCCGTCGCGCCCGCGAATCACAAATGGCGCCTGCGACATGGCTTCCATCCCGCCGGCCAAAACAACCTTCGCTTCGTCGGTCTGGATTAACTGCGCCGCGCTCACAATCGCCTGCATGCCGGAACCGCAGAGCCGGTTTACCGTCAACGCTGGGGTTTCGATCGGCAACCCAGCCCGCAACCCAACGTGGCGCGCCCCATAGAGCGCGTCCCCCGAAGTCTGCTGGGCATTGCCAAAGACGACATGATCGAAATCTCCAGGCGGGATGCCTGCGCGCTCGATCGCTCCCTTGGCGGCGACGGCGCCCAACTCTTGTGCAGTGTAGTTTTTCAGCTTGCCGCAATACCGACCAAACGGCGTCCGCGCCCCGCTGACAATGGCAATGTCCCCGATTTTTAGCATGATTTCTTCCAGATCTCTCACCGGAGCCGGCAAGAGTCAATTCGCCAAACTTTTTAGTGTAGCAGTGTGGAGGGAAATTTGCCGAGCCATTGAGTCATCGGCTTCAATCACTAAATCACGCAATGATTCAATGATTCAGGCTACTGCCCCTGCGGCTAGCGCCGCCGGACCTAGCGCAACCACGTGTCCGGGCCCTTGTGACATGGCTTGCGCCAAAGCATGCTCGACGCGATTGATAATTTCAGTCACGATATCAACGGGATCGTACTCTGCACGGATGACTGCTTCGGCGAGCCCAGTCGAGAACCGCGCGGGCTGGCCTTGTGCCGCTCCATCTCTGGCAGGAAAGCGCACTTCGGAAATAATCTTGCGCAGTTTCTCGATCGCCTGCATGGCTTCTTTTTCGCCCGTCTCGCCCAGCAGAATTGCAATCGTGGACGTATCGTAGCGGAATGCCAGGTCATTCGACCGGATGTTCGCCGCGAATAACTGACCCGCTCGTTCCATTACGGCCTGCACTTCGGCTTCGCCATATTCCTTGATGAGGGCGGAGCTCTTCCCAAACTGCATCAGCACCACCGAAAGTGCTGAGGCGTTTTGCACGGCACGCTTGCTCTCCGCCAGCAGCAGATCGATATAAGACGCCCGCTTCAGGAGACCCGATTTTTCGTCCGTCACGGACAGATTCTTCACCAGCCGGCGCAATCCGGCATTATTGAGTGCAATCACCATCTGATCGGCGAGGGTCTTCAGCACGACCAGATCCGCCTGTTGCCACACACGGGGCCGGTTGTGGAGCAACACCAGCATGCCGACCGTCTCTTCGCCATCGGTCAGCGGAATGGCCAGAATTGATGCCGCGCCCAGTTCTGCCACCGCCTTCCTGGCTGCTTGCAGTGAGGCTGCCCGAGGGGCATCCTGAATGATCAACGGGTCGTGCCCGTCGACGGTTTGTTGCAGGCAGGCCACCAACTCCGACAGTACGGGTGTGCTGCCCTTCTTGTGGCTCTCAGCGCAGAACTCGTTCATGGCGGTGGGTGGCAGGCCTGCCTTGCCCATCGCGGCAACGCATCGTGTGGCTTCCCAGTGCGCTCCTATCTCTTTTACAGCGGTGCTCAGCACTGCAGGAGCCGTGCCCTGGTGATAAAGCTTGCGAGTAATTTCGGCGACGCGCGTAAAGCTGTGCACATCAGGGGCCGGTTCAGGCGCCGAAACGGGCGCAGGAGCCGGGGCCGCTGCAGTACTGGGCGCGGGCGGAGGCAACGGCGCCGCACCTGCATACCGCGGCGTGACTCCTGCTGACAAATACAACCGCTGCAAGTCTTCGTTTCGCTCTTCCTCACGGGGAAAAAGTTCTTGAATCCTCTGCAGCCGCTCCACTGCCTTGTTCCGCATGCCGTACTGCACCAGGATTTCCGCCTGCAGCATGAGGTCCTGCAGGGTCGAGGCACCCAGCGTCGGTCCTTCGACTTGCGAGGGTTCTTCCGCCGGCTTGCTAACGGTTGAAAATCGCGAAGCGATCACCTTAAAGCGGCTTTCTTCGACTTTCCCTCGTAGCATTTCCAGGCGCTTCAGGTGTCCGGGTTCGTAGGGATCCACTTCCGCCGCGCGGTCCAGGCATTCTGCAGCTTTGCCAAATTCGCCCGTGCTGCAATACACATCGAACAGCTTCAGCAGGGTCGAGCAGTAATCAGTCTCTCGGTTGGAGGCGTTGTAAAGTTCACTGAGGAACTCCAGCGTGAGCGGCGAAGCCCGGTGCGCAGCCGTCACATCTTCCATGATGGCAATGAACTGCCTGCGCTCCCCGCGCCGCCGCTGGAACTGCTCGAGCTTGCGTGCCAGGGCCACGGCGGCCTCATCCTGCGCGGCATCGAGCAAGCTCCCGATCAGCGCGATTACCTGCTGCACGCGGCCCGGATTCAGTTCGAACAGTTGCCATACCAGAGGCTCGGCATCGACGAAGCGGCCGGAGGCGAGCAAGGCATCGGCATAAGTCTCCCGTAATTCCGGTGTGACCTGCCCCGAGTTCGCCTGCGGCTCGAGGATGAAAATGGCGGCACCGGTCTGACCTTGCGATAGCAGGCTTTTCGCATACGCCAAAGCAATCGCCTGATCTGAAGAATCTTCCTGATAGGCTTTTTCGTACCACTGCGCGGCATTGCCGCCATCAGCGGCGACGAGTTGCGCGACGCGGCTAAAAGCGCCGGCAGCGACCTTTCGGTTTCCCAATTCCGATGCCAACTCGGCCACACGCATGAGGTTCGCTTGCGTAGGCTCGATGGCGACAATTCGGTCCAAAACTTCGGCCGCATCCTGCTTTTTGCCGAGTTTCGCCAGGTCCGATAGCGCCGCTTCATAGGTGCCGACAGCCAGCTTCTTGTTAGAACCTTCAAGCAGTTGGCCGAAGCGGAATTTCTGTTGCCAGGTTGGACTTCCGTGCCGGGCCAGCTTTTTGTAGGTCAAGCTGGCGCGGGTGGCGTCGCCGGCGCTTACCTGCCGCTCGAACAGATCACCCAAAAGCCGCACAGCATCCGCGTTTCGATTCACCGAGAGGCATAGATCCGCCGCCAGTTGCCTCACGACATCGTTCTCCGGATCGTCCCGCAGGACCAGCAGATATTCTTCGAGGGCTTCGGCAGTCTTGCCTTTTTGCAAGAGCTTCTCCGCGCGCTCGACGCGCTTCCCTATCTCGGCTCGATCCAGTCGTCTTGTGATTTCAGGCATGCGAACTCGGGCGGAGTAAACCCTGCCTCGATTCTAGGAGCCGCTCCTGCCCCCAGCAATGCGGTACCGACCCGCCCGGATTACGAAGGTCACTGCACCGTGGGTGGACTTCCCGGAAAGTTCCGCTAACGCAGCGACACAGAACATCCCAGGCATTCGAACTGAGGGGCGCACGTGTCTGGTATGCTTCTGCACGGTCCAGGAGCTCTCATGCATAGACCGGCATTTGCCTTCATTCTTCTGCTCTCAATTCCAGCCCAGAGTCAAACCTCGCGTCACGCGTTCACCTTCGACGATGCTGCCAGCCTTCACAGCGCCGCAGCCGTTGCGGTGTCGCCCGATGGCAAGACTGTCCTCTATGAAGTGCGTTATGGCGGGCACAAGGGACCGACCAATACGGAATGGAATCTCATCGCATCCTCAGGCGGCGATTCGCGCCATCTGAATCTCCCGGAGAAATTCAAGCCCTCGGGGTTCACCCGCGACGGCGGCGCCCTTTACGGCCTGACCGAGGTCAACAAGATGGCGCAACTCGCGACACTGCCGCTAGCGCCGCCGAATACTCCTGCTGCGGCGGCGGCAACTCCTATCCCGCTAACCGGACTGCCTCGAGGAATTCATTCTGCTGTGATCTCTCCCGACGGTTCGCGCTATGCGGTCCTCGCCGACCCCAGGCTTCCTGATCCGCTCGAAGACGTACACACTGTCATCGAACCCGCGCCCACCAGCCTCTACGTAATCTCGACCGATGGCACCAATGGCAATTGGTGGTGCCCATCTCTGCGCGATATTACCGACATTGCGTGGTCTCATGACGGCGGTTCCATTGCGATCCTGTCCCAGACGCCAAAGATCGGCTTTCATTACGTTCGCTCGTTCATCGATATCTGTAGCGCCAGCGGTGCGCGTCATGTAGCAACCATTGAAAACGCGGCCAGCGGAATTGGCTGGATTAATGGGGACAAGGAACTGGTTTTTCTGAGCACGACCACCCCCGTCCTCACACCGGATCATGTCTGGACTGTTTCAGCCGGCGGTGGAGCGCCCGTGGATCGCACGCCCAAGCTAGAAGGAAGCGCCCTTGGATTGTCGGTCGACGCGCGGGGAAATGCCTGGGTTGTCGTCGCGCATGGCGTCAAATCTGATGTCGAGACCTTCCGGGATAATTCCCTTTCCCCTGCGTACACCTGGCGCGACGGAACCATCGACGCGCCTCCTGTGTCGCCCCAGATTGGATCAGCGCCGGATTTCCGCACATTCACGGTTGCAGATCCACAACACACGTCCAACGTTGCAGTTGTGAAGGGCGAAGGCCTGCAGCGGATCACAAGCGAAGGGGACGATCAACTGGCCAAGACTGAGCTGGGCGATCAGCGAGCCGTTCATTGGTCCAGTAAAGAAGGCATCCCGTTGCAAGGCATCGTAACGTTTCCCGCAGATTACAAACCTGGCAGAGGCTATCCGTTTATGGTTTTCCCCCACGGCGGCCCGGAGGCGAACGACACTCTGGGCTTTGAGATTTTCCCCAGGGTCTTCGCAGGGATGGGGTATGTCGTGCTGCAGCCGGAATATCGCGGTTCTACCGGTTACGGCAGCGACTTTCTTGCCGCGATTTACCAGCACTTTGGCGACCGCGCCTACCGCGACGTGGATAGCGCAACCGACTATGCCATCGCTCAGGGTTGGGCCGCTCCCAACCGCCTGACCATATTTGGCTGGAGCGCTGGCGGATTTATGACGTCCTGGACCGTCACTCAAACACACCGCTACAAAGCAGCCATCGAAGGCGCAGGCATTACCGATTGGCTCACCTTCATGTGGACCAGCGACGTACAGCAGATCGATTACGACGCGCGCTGGACTGATAAGGATCCCAACGCTTTTCTCGGATTTTCCGCCGCCATACACGCGGAGGACGTGACCACCCCGCTGCTGATTCTGCACGGCGCAGCCGACGAACGTGTACCCACCTATCAAGGCCGGGAGTATTTCGAGGTTTTAGCGGCCCGGGGTAAGACCACCCGTATGGTGACCTATCCAGGTTCCCCACACTTTCCAACCGTATGGGAGCAGCGTCAGGACGTCTTTCGTGAGATTGCAGGCTGGCTGGCGAAGTACAACCCGGAAAAGTAACCGTCCGGGGACAAACAAACTTTGGGCACGTTACCCTCGTGCCAGCCACAGTCGAGCCATTCTCAAGATCTGTTTTCTGCTGGAAACTAGACTCACTATGGCGACTGAATCACAGACGCACAAAGAGAGTCGCAGGATCGAGAATGTTTCCGTCCTCGTCCTGGTGCTTTGTTTCGTCGTACTGGTCTACTTGCTGGCATTCCGGCCTTTCTAGCATCGGGCCACAAACCACTGCAATTCTCGCTAGCATTCCACACGCAAGCGTTGCTCCTGTCCGGCGTGGCTTTTCTGCTCAGGGTAGGATTTCCTGCTCAGCGTGGAAGAGCGGCGCTTCAGCGCCGCGTCAGGTGCACACGTAGGTCGGGCTTTAGCCCCTGTGCTCTGGATGGAGGCTTTTCTGATCTTTTCTAAGAGAAGATTTCCTTTGCAGCGATCACCGTGTTGCAATGGATGCTCACCGTGTCTTCCACGTTCTGGGCGTAGCCTCCAGCGAAGGTCACCATCACCGGGACATGGCGGGCCTTCGCCACTCTGAAAACGAGTTCGTCGCGCCTCTTCAAGCCTTCAATTGTTAAGTTGAGTCCGCCGAGCTGATCCTCTTTGTATGGATCTGCGCCAGCGATATAACAAATCAGGTCAGGCTCGAACTGGCGCAGCCCCGAACTCAGAGCGTTATCGAGCCAGGCAAGATAGTCGTCATCGCCCGTCCCGTCGGGCAGATCCACATCGATCGACGACGGAGGCTTCCACAGTGGATAGTTGTTGTGCTGATGCAGCGAGATGGTGAAGACATCCCCAGCGTGCGCCTGGCGCATCTTCCCACCCTGCGTGCCTTGCAGCGTCGAACTCGAAGCTGAGGGCAACAACGAACTGGCTGTGCGCGTCCCGGCGAAAATCGCGGCCGTGCCGTTGCCCTGATGCACATCGCAATCTACGGTCATGGCTGTGCGAATTTTGTCGTCCCGTTGCAGGCGACGGATGGCGACCGCCACATCATGAATCATGCAGAATCCTTCGCCGTGGTCGGGGAAGGCGTGATGAAATCCTCCGCCGATGCTGATCGCGACCTTGTCGGCCAGGCAATGGCGTGCTGCCAGGATCGAACCACCAGCGGCCAGCCAGAATGCCTCGGCCAAGTCCCGCGAGTAGGGAACTTCCATTTCCATCTCTTCGCGGGTGCTTAACGTGCCGGTTTTCAGTTTCTGCACGTACTCAGGCTTGTGTACCAGCAGGATGTCTTGATCGCTCGCAGGCTGCGGTTCGACAAAATCTTCTGCGTCCGCCACCCCTGTCGCGAGCAGCCGATCGTGGATGCGACGGTACTTTTCCGCCGGAAAAACGTGGTTCCCGATCGGCAGATAATACGCATCGCTGTAAATGAGCTTGAACGGAAGCATGCCCGATCAGCGCTTTTTGGAAGGCTGCAGCGTAGGCGTCACCATCGGACGCCGCACAGGAACAATCGCGCCCTTCGATGGATCCGCCGCGGCGCTGGCGCGGGTGAGCACTTCCTGCTGAATGTACTGCACGAATTCCTGGATCTGGTGCTGCATCTCCTCCATGCGCTCCCGCATTTGCAGGATAATGGCCATACCGGCGATGTTCACACCCAGGTCTCGTGCGAGCGAAAGGATGAATTCCAATCGTGTCAGATCTTCATCGGTGTACAGGCGCGTGTTGCCTTCCGTGCGAGATGGTTTCAGCAGGCCTTCGCGCTCATACAGACGCAGGGTCTGGGGATGGATGCCGTACATTTCGGCAACCGCGGAAATCATGTACGCCCCCTTGGATTTCCGTTTAGTCATTAAATTCCTCGCTCGATTTTAGAGCAGAGCTTGTGCTTCCACCTAGTACCACGACAAAATCCTGCCAAACCTCGATAGGACGAGAGCATCGAATCCCCGGAGGTCATTCATGGACGAAAATGATGCCATCAGTGTTGTAGAAAATCTGATTGAAACCTGCCGCGACGGCGAGAAAGGCTATCAGGACGCAGCTCAGCATGTAAAGAGCCCAGACTTGAAGGCGTTTTTCAATGAACAAAGCATGGAGCGCGGACGGTTTGCGCAGGAGTTGCAATCCGAGCTCTCGCGACTGGGCAAGCCGGACAAGAAAGTTTCCGGATCGGCAAGCGCTGCCATGCACCGCGCATGGATTGACGCCAAAGCAAATCTCGGTGGTGGCGATAAGACAATTCTGGAATCGGTGGAACAAGGAGAGGACAACGCCAAGGACACCTACCAGAAAGCCCTTACCGGTTCGTTGCCGACTACACTTGCCGAGATTGTGCGGCGGCAGGCAGCCAGTGTGCAGCGCGCTCACGATCGGGTCAGAAATTTGCGCGACAGCGCGAAGGCAGCGTAACCCGCGAGTCAATCCAGTACGAAGAAGGGACCGACGCTGTCGGTCCCTTTGCTCTTCACCGCGGATATCTCCGAGGAGCCGCGGCGCAGAAATGTTGAAATTCTCAACAAGTCTTACTTTCGTACCATGCGCTTCCCACTCAAGTGCCATTGCCGCTTGGCCGATGCGTGCTAAGGTGACGCTACACCAGCTGTGACACTCAACATTCAAGGAGAAGGAAGGACAAGTATGAGGGGAATTGTGCGCTCTATCGTCGCCCACTGTGGGTTGTTGGCAGCCATTTGCATCCCGGGGTTCTGTCAGTCGGCTGTAACCGATCCGTCTTCCAGCGATACTGGCGCTGCGGTACAGTCACCCGCTCCAGCCAAGTACACAGATCCCGGACGGGTTGGAGTGGGAGTAAAGGTTTCTTTGCTGGGCGCGGGAGCCGAAGCCGCCGTCCGCGTCACTCACCACACCAACGTGCGAGCTGGCTTCAACATGATTAATTACAATCGGACGTTCGATAAGGACGGTATCTCCTACGCCGGTCAGCTGAGCTTCAAAACCTTCGAAGCTCACTACGATTATTTCCCCTGGGCGAGGAGCTTTCACATCAGCCCGGGCGTGTTGGTTTATGCAGGGGATCCGATCACCGCAACGGCCTCCGTCCCTGCCAACCAGAGCTTTACGTTGGGTGGAGTCCAGTACTACAGCGATCCCACGAATCCGGTTACGGGCACCGGCAAGATCGATTTCAATAAGGCCGCGCCCATGATCACCGTCGGATGGGGCAATCTCGTCTCGCGCAAAGAAGGAAAGCACTTTACCGTGCCATTCGAACTGGGGGTGGCATTCCAGGGATCCCCGAAGGCGACCCTCGGTCTGGCTGGAAACGTGTGTGACAGTCCCGGAGGCTCTTGCCGTTCTGCGGCCACCGATCCCAACGTGCAAAGCAACGTGATTTCGGAGCAGAACAAAGTCAACAACAGCATGTCTTTCTTCAAGGCCTATCCGATCATTTCCCTCGGCTTCGGCTACAAGTTTTAAGGGAAAGCAAAACGCCACGGATCATCGCGGATCTTCACGGAAAATATCCGTTGGTCCGTGCGGTCCGTGGCTATTTTTTCTATGCGGCTGGCTGTTGCTTCTTGTTGGTAGGAAGTGCCCAACCCGCCGGCTTCAGAGCGTGATTGATGAAGTAAGCGATAAACCCCGCCGCGATCAGGATCATCCCAAAAGCGAACGAGCTCATATTCCAGATCTGCTCATGCTCGCTGCGAATGACCGAGAAGGCCAGCAGGAGCACAGGCGGGATGCCAATGGCAATCGCGCCGAACAGCCCGCCCGGAACTTTGAATGGACGCGGCAGGTCCGGCTCGCGGAATCGAAGCACCGCCAGGGCCATAAATTCCAGCGACAGGCTGGCGCCGTAAAGCAGAATGTCCAGCGTGACCAGACGCGCGAACCCCAGGCCCAGACACATCGCCCATCCCGTAGCCAACGCCAGGATCGCGACCCACGGCGCGCGGGATTTCTTCTGCAGCTTGCCGAATACCCCGGGCAGCATGCCGTCCTGCGCCATGGCTAGAGGCAGGCGCGAGTAGCTCATCACCAGCGCGTTGAACATGCCGAAGGCGCTGATCATCCCGCCCAGCACTACTCCCACCCGCAGGAGCGGACCGCCCAGCAGGCCAGCGATGTCCGCCCACGATCCGGTTTCCCAAGCCGTCGATTTGAGGCCAGTCATCCACATCGCGACAAAAGGAAGAACGTAGCTAACCGCCACGATGCAGACGGCAGCCAGCATCGCGCGCGGATAGGTCCGCTGTGGCCGCTCGACTTCTGTTGCGATGGTCGAGGCATTGTCCCATCCCATGTAATTCCACATGCAGATGAGTAGCCCGCCCAAAATGTCCACGGTCGAAGTAGTTGGCTTGGTTACGGCATTTGCCAGCGCGCCGAGTTTGAATGGGGCAAGAAGAACGACGGCTACGAACGGCGCCGAAAGCGCCAAAAATAGCCATAGCGACGTCAGCGAGACCACCTTCACGCCGGCAATATTAAGCAGCGCACAAGCGACAACTACCGCGAGCGCTACCCACCATCCGCGATTAGCCTCTTGAAACCACGGGAACATGCGGGTCAAGTAGGCCACGAACAGGGTGGGATAGATCGCCATATCGAAAATGGAGGCAATCAGCGAGAGCCAGGCTTCCTGAAATCCCCAGAAATTGCCCATGGCGCGGCGCACCCAGGCGTAGTAGCCGCCTTCGTGGGGTAACGCGCTCGAAAGCTCGCCGATCATGAAAGCCGTGGGCAGGCTCCAGAGCAGCGGCGTAATGAGCAGGATCAGAATCGCGCGACCGTAGCCAGCGCCATGCACGATGTCTTCGGTGCCATAGGTTCCGCCCGACACCATAAAGAAGGTGGCGGCGACCAGGGGCCAAAGCGTGAGGCGGACGAATTTTTTCCGGTTGGGTACGGCGTGAGGCTGGGGATGTTCGAGTTGCGTGCGGCTAGCTGTTGCCAATTTCTATGGCTTCCTCCTCAAGCGACTCACTCTCGCCACCGCGTCTCCCTTGAGTCTTCGGTAAGAAGACATTTTGTTCGCGGCTCCCAGGTTTGATGCGTTTTCCCGGGCATTTCGGCGAAGTTAGTTCGCATTTGTGAGATTACGAGAAATTTCCACAGATGCAATACTTTTTTGAACAATTTTCGAAAAATTTTGTAAGCGCGGGAAAGGGTACGGGGTAAGGCGGAGCCGGAAGAATCCACCACAGGGGACACAGAGGAACACAGGGATTACTTATCCCAGTCCATGCCGTCGACCATGCGCTTAATTCCTTCGCGCAAATGGAGCACGTTGAAATTGATCAGTAGTCCGACGGCGATTCCGCTTAGACGCAGGTAGGACAGGAGTTGGGCCTGGTGGATTGGGTGAAGGGCTTCCACGGATTTCACTTCCACTACGACCCGGTTCTCTACGACCAGATCCATACGATATCCGAGTTCGAGTTTATGGCCGTCATAGACAACCGGAAGGCCGACTTGGGTTGCTGTTTCGAGGCCTCTGCTTCGGAGTTCATGGGCCAAACACGCTTGATAGGCGCTTTCCAGAAGGCCCGGACCTAGAAGCGAATGCACCTTCATCGCAGAATTTACGATTATGCCGCTGATCTCGTTGACGCGAAGTGGACGAGAGTGAACAAGAGAGGACATGTCCTTCAATACCACAAGGACCCTGTGATCCTCTGTGACCTCTGCGGTTAAAGTTTCTTGTCAGTGTCAACTTGGGAAATACAACTACCACGGGGGCACAGAGGAGCACAGGGGACTAGACCTTGCTCCACAATTCGGCTCTGGGGTCTTCAGGGTTTAGCTTGGCTAACTCGCGCAGCAATTCTTTCGTCCGCTCGTCGCGCGGCATCGGAACGGTAACGTTAATCTCGACGATTTCATCGCCGCGGGCGCCTTCTCGGGTGGCCGAGGGAACACCCTTTTCCCGCAGGCGAAGTTTCTGACCGGATTGCGTTCCGGGAGGAATCTTCAGCAGCGCCCGTCCATCAATGGTTGGCACTTCGATCTTCGCGCCCAGAGCGGCTTCGGTGGCGCTTACCGGGATGGTCAGCGAGATGTCATCGCCATCGCGATGAAAGATGGGGTGCTCGCCGGTGCGGATGATGGCGTAGAGGTCGCCCGGAGTTCCGCCATGGGCGCCGGCATTGCCCTTGCCCGGGAGGCGAATCCGCTGCCCGTCGCGCGTTCCGGCCTTGATGCGCACTTCGAGCGGTTCGGTTTTAGAAACCGTTCCTTCGCCGTGACACGTCGGACAAGTTGTTAGATTTTTTCCGGTACCGTGGCAGCGGGGGCATTGGACGTTGAACTTCATGCGCCCGCCGGTCTGCGTGATTTGCCCAGTCCCACCGCATTCGGGACACTTGCCGGGAGCCTCGAGGAAACCTTGACCGTGGCATTGCGAGCAGACATCCTGCCGCGTGATATTGAGGCGCATGACGCCGCCGCGAATGGCCGTCCAGAAGGGGACGTTGACCTGATATTCGAGATCGGTGCCGGGCTCGGGGCCTTCTTCGGCAGGAGCGGCGGCGCGTCCGCCGCCGAACATCGACCCGAAGATGTCGCGGAAACTGCCGCCGGAACTTTTTTGCCCACGACCGGCATTATTGATCAGGTCGGAAAAATCAAATCCACCGAAATCAAAGTGAACCCCGCCCTGGCCCTGCTGGCCGCCAGGAAAACCGCCGGGGACACCCCCGAATCCCCCCGCCCCAGTAGCGCCTCCGCGCGCATAAGCCTCCGCTGCGGCGGGATCTATGTTGTCTGAGTAGAATCCGACCTGATCGTAGATCTTGCGCTTCTTGGGGTTGCTTAGAACGTCATTCGCTTCGGAAATAGCCTTGAACTTTTCTTCTGCCGATTTGTCCCCAGGATTGACGTCTGGGTGGTATTTGCGCGCGAGCTTGCGGAAGGCTTTGCGAATGTCATCGGCCGAGGCCGATTTCTTCACTCCCAGAAGCTCGTAATAATCTTTTTTGGTCGTGGTTGCCATCACTCAGAAGCTCGCGAACGTCGCCTGGCCGTACCCGGACAAGCTTCAGTTCACAATCTTTCCCATGCCCTCGTCTTCGATCACTATCTTCACCTCGTCGAATTCCGGCGCGTCCACATACACCGGCACGGATCTGGCGCCGTTCTCAGTTGCTACGAACAGCCGCCATTGCCTCTCGTTTTCAGCGAGGCTTAAATAATACGTCTCGTTATGAACCTGGAAATCCAATTGTTTCCTCCAAAAAACTAGCCACGGATCACACGGACTTTCACGGATAATGCATCATCCGTGTTGATCTGTGCCGATCCGTGGCCTTCTCGCCTTATTTCTTGTCTTCTACATCCACGTATTCGGCGTCGATAACCCCTTCGTCTTTCTTCTGGCCTGCGCCATCTGCTCCCGGCTGAGGGCCAGCGGATGGGCCTGCGCCCGGTCCGGCCTGCGCCCCACCTGCGGGCTGGGCCGCTTTATACATCTGCTCGGCCAGTTTGTGCGAGGCTGCGGTCAAACGCTCGCGTGCCTTATCCATCTGCGCCTTGTCGTTGGATTCCAGCGCTTTCTTGGCGTCGGCCAGCGCGTTTTCGACGTCGCCGCGTTCGGAGCCAGAGATCTTGTCTCCGTGCTCTTTCAGCATCTTTTCGATGTTGTAGACCATGGAGTCGAGTTGGTTCTTGGCTTCGATGGAGTCGCGCGCCGCTTTGTCCTCGGCGGCGTGCGCGTCGGCTTCCTTCGCCATGCGCTCGACTTCTTCCTTCGACAGACCGGAAGACGACGTGATCGTGATCTTCTGATCCTTCTGCGTGGCCGTATCTTTCGCGGTCACATTCAGAATGCCGTTGGCGTCGATGTCGAACGTCACCTCGATCTGCGGCACGCCACGTGGGGCCGGCGGAATGCCGGTCAGGTGGAACTTGCCCAGAGTCCGGTTCTGCGCCGCCATGGGACGTTCGCCCTGGAGTACGTGAACTTCAACCGAGGTCTGGCTGTCAGCCGCGGTGGAGAACGTCTCCGTCTTCTTGGTCGGAATCGTCGTGTTACGCGGAATCATTGGGGTAGAAACGCCGCCCAGTGTCTCGATCGAGAGCGTCAGCGGAGTCACGTCGAGCAAGAGCAGGTCTTTCACCTCGCCCTTGAGCACACCGCCCTGAATGGCTGCGCCGACTGCGACGACTTCGTCCGGGTTCACGCCCTTGTGGCCTTCGCGTCCGAAGAGCTCTTTGACGAGCGCCTGGATGCGAGGCATGCGGGTCTGCCCGCCGACCAGCACGACTTCGTTGATCTTGCTGGTGTCTACGCCCGCGTCCTTCATGCACTGTTTGCAAGGACCGACCGAGCGCTGAATGATGTCTTCAATCATGCCTTCGAGCTTGGCGCGGGTCAGCTTCTTCACCAGGTGCTTGGGACCGCTGGCATCGGCCGTGATGAACGGCAGATTGATTTCGGTCTCCATCGTGGTCGAGAGCTCGATCTTGGCGCGCTCGGCGGCGTCACGCAGACGCTGCAGGGCCATTTCGTTACCCTTGCCGCGCAGGTCGAGGCCTTCGTCCTTCTTGAATTCGTCGATGAGCCAATCCACCAGGCGCTGGTCAATGTTGTCGCCGCCCAGGTGGGTGTCGCCGTTGGTGGCTTTGACTTCAATCACGCCCTCGCCGACTTCGAGAATCGAAATATCGAAGGTGCCGCCGCCGAAGTCGTACACGGCGATGGTTTCATCTTTCCCTTTGTCGAGGCCGTAGGCGAGCGCGGCCGCCGTAGGCTCGTTAATAATGCGCTTCACTTCGAGGCCGGCAATCTGCCCGGCGTCTTTGGTGGCCTGCCGCTGCGCGTCGTTGAAGTACGCCGGAACCGTGATGACCGCTTCGGTCACTTTCTCGCCGAGATAATCTTCCGCGGCTTTCTTCAGCTTCTGGAGAATGAGCGCGGAAATCTGCGGCGGGGTATGTTCCTTCCCCTGGGCCAACACGGCTACGTGATCGCCCGACTGGACGACCTTGTAAGGGACCATCTTGATCTCTTCCTGGACTTCGTCGTAACGGCGTCCCATAAACCGCTTGATCGAATAGACCGTGTTCTCGGGATTGGTAATCGCCTGCCGCTTGGCGACTTGCCCGACCAGCCGTTCGCCGGTTTTTGTGAAACCTACTACCGAGGGAGTGGTACGCCCTCCTTCTTCATTAGGGATGACCTTGGGCTCTCCACCTTCCATCACGGCCACGCAGGAATTGGTGGTGCCGAGGTCAATTCCGATAATCTTTGCCATAAAACCGTTCCTCCTAAACTCTATAAGTTCTTTGTAATCAGCATCAATATGATTGCGCCGATTTCCATGCTAAGACCTGAGTGTATCATTGTCAAGTTTTAGATGAGCTTGAGAGGCATGGGGTTGCGGAATTTTAGGAGACGATTGATCGAGTTAATCCGCTTCTATCTTCCACAATGGCTGTCCGCCGAGGGAATGATAGAAGCCCCATCCGGCTAGGAGGAGCACGCTAATGAAGGCCAAAATGGAGGTGGTCATGTACCAGGTGGAAAGGTCGGCGGAAAAGGGTATTCCCGACGTCATGTCAATGGTGAAGATGGCGCAAGCCAGCGGCACCAGGCCGAAACGAATCACGATCAATACTGCAATCGCGTAAACAATGATCTCGGCTGGAAGCTCGATCTTCATATAAGAACTGCTCAGCCCGCGTGGCACCGCAAAAATAGCGATAAAGACCAATGCTGCGATCCATTCTCTGCGAAGCAGAACCTTCAAAGCCAGCAATACGAGAAAGAAGATCAAGGTAGTCTGTATGGACTGTGGCCACTGCCGCAACCATGCGCCCAAGGCTACGCGCCCTCCCATCAGGGCATCGGTCGAGCCGAGGCCGGGAGATGCGCCCATGTGCATGATGGGAATGTAGCGGAGCTGGAAGACGAGGATCCAGACCACGCCCAGCGCAACACCGAGAAGAATGTCGCGGCCGACCACGGGATCCCGCAAGTTGCCGGCCAGCAACCGGCTCCAAGAAATCAACGTCTTCGGCCATTGCCGTCTTACCCAGGGCTCCACCGCCATGTACAGCGTCCACATCGCTCCCGAAAGAAACAAAGCCGTGCTAATAGCGATGACGGATAGTCCGAGCGTGGCGCCAATGCTGGGAAAGTGGCCGAGGCACAGGAACAATGCCATCTCCAGCACAAACATCACAACGGCAAGGCGCAGTGCGCCTTGCCGGTCGCCGCGGCCGCGACGGTAATTCCTGCGGGCAAGGAAAATGGACCCGACAAGTGCCGAGACCACCAAGGTCAGCCCAATAATGGTCTGCGCTTTCTCGCCAAAGGATTTTTTCTCTGTGCTTATCATGCGATCGGGCTTGGTCCAGTCGCCGATGAGAGAGAAGAAAACTGGCTTTCCCTGAAATGATGCAGCTTCCACGTGCAAAGGACGCGTGGTATCCGGCCACACTCCGGTCCATGCCATCCGCGTGTCGGTGGCGCCCAGCGAGCTCCAGGCCGGCCGCGTGGGTTGGAATTTGGAAGGATCCAGCCCGGCCGCACTGAACAGGACATTCCAATCGAACGGCGTGGCGATCGCTGTTGCCGAGGCGACTGGGGACTCTTTGGGTGCCTCTAGTTTCTGCGCCGGGATCGCCTGAAAATAGGTCAAGCGGCCCTGCGGATCGAGTTGCAAGTTGATCATGCCTGACAACACAGTCGGCGGATCGCTTTCGGTCACAACACCCGGCGTGAAATTCTGGAAATCCATTGCCACCATGGTATCGGGACTCTGCCGGTACCAGTACTGCAGCAGAGAAGGCCGCGCCGCCAGAACCGCATCCCAGTTGGGACGAGGTTTGTCGTTTTTCTCCACCGCGTCTTGAAAGTCGCCGTCTATCTTAAGACCGTAGGCGCGGTCGGCCGGACGGCCCTCGTATCCCAAGCGAGCCACGACTTCATGAGCCTTCTGGGTCAGGACCTCGGGCGTCATCTCCAGCCCCATCTTCTCGAAGGCGTTGTAATGAATGGAGTAGTACACGCTGAACGACAGGCCGAGAAGAATTGCGGCCAGAATGGCAGTGGCAGCTTTCGGACGCAATCCTTCCGTTTCCCCGGAAGCGGCGACGAGTTGTGGCGAGGGAGTTTCGCCCGCGGCGAGGGCAGCGGCGAGGGGATCGCCTCCAGGTAACGCTGCCGCGACCGCCAACGCCGTGGCCGGACGCGCAGCGGGATCAGTCTCCAGGCAGCGCAGAATCACCTTCTCGATGATCGGATCCAGATCCTTGACCACCGATGAAGGCCGGCTTGGCGTGCGATCTCCGCGCTTGCCCAATAGACTTGCGCCACTGTCCGTAAAGGCTCGTTTGCCGGTGAAGACTTCGTAGAACACCAGACCCAGTGCGTAAATGTCACTGCGTGTGCTGACCTCTTTGCCCGCGAACTGTTCCGGAGCCATGTAGGCCGGAGTTCCGCTGCGAACTTCGGCCCCCCGAATGTCATCGGCAACTCCGGCAAGCCCGAAATCGGTGATCACGACCTGCCCGCGGCCGTCGAGCATGATGTTCGCCGGCTTCAGATCGCGGTGGAGAACTCCTTTGGCATGAGCTGCCGCCAGCCCTGCGCAAAGCTGGCGGGCAATTTCGACTGCTTTGTCCTGGGGGAGCCGCCCGATACGGCGGAGCAACGAGGCCAGGTCCTCCCCGTCGACGTATTCCATGGTGAAGAATGTCTGGCCGTCGACCTCTCCCACGTCGTAAACGCGGCAGACATTGGGATGGGAAACGCGGCGCGCGATGCGGACTTCGTTGCGGAAACGTTCGAGCAAGGCTTCGTCACTGGCAGCGGCATCGGGCAAGAACTTCAGGGCGATCGCCTGGCCCAGCGTGAGGTCGTCGGCTCGGTAAACCTCTCCCATTCCGCCTCTACCCAGCAGCGCAATGATGCGGTAACGTCCTGCGATCAGACGCCCGGGAAGGAATCGCCCTTCCATCACAGCGTATTCCGGAAACGCTGAAGGCCGCGACGATGAGCTTCGCGAACCCGATGCAGAAGGCGGGCGGGGCGGCAGCGGCGACGTTACCGTAGGGAGATCGAACGCGCCGAGATCCATGGTGGCGACGTCGTCTGTGTTCGCTACCGGCTTCCCGCACGACGAGCAGAAGCGCACATTGACGGGCAATATTGTTCCGCAGGACGAGCAGGTGGACATAATTCTCCGATACAGTCTACCGCGCGAGGGCGGCTTCCGGCTCCCGGCTTCCGGCGTCGGGATTAATCGTGTCTACGAGATTCGCATACGAACGCGGAAGCCAGGAGCCGAAAGCCGGAAGCCCCGATTTGTTACCATCCAAAACGATGACTTCACGCTGGGCCTCGTGGCTGCGCGATCCCTTATTCCTGCTGTGCCTTACTGCGGGACTGCTCGCCTTCGTCGTGCAATCCGGCGAACTGGGCACCGCCGACACCATGCACCGCCTGCAGACCACGCACTGGCTCTGGACCTCGCAGCCCCAGGTATTCCCGAATGAATATCCCGAGTTTGGCTTGCCCGGGCGCGGCGGACAGATCTTCAGCTGGTACGGCATTGGACAATCGCTGCTCATGCTGCCTGCAGACCTGGTGGGCACGTGGATCGCCCACTGGAGCGTTTTCTCCGGCTATCAGGATGACCCCGCGGTACGAAGCATTTTCGTCAGCTACAGCACCAGCATCCTGGTGAACGTTCTGACCGCGCTAATCGCGTTCCGGCTACTGAGACAGCTGACGTTCGGAGTGAAAGAAGCAGTCGCAGGCGTTCTCGCCCTGATGTTCTGCACCACGCACCTGCATTACACCCAGAACATGCAGGAGAACAACTACATCATGCTGATGACGCTGGTGGGATTTTCCTACCAGTATGAATGGCTGCGCACCGGCAGTGCGCGCGCGCTCGGGATCGGATCGGCTGCGCTTGGGCTCAATCTGCTGACTCGCGTGACCACGGCTCTCGACCTCGTCGCGGCAGGCATTTTTCTTGTGGCGATGCTGTGGTTTGACAGAGTCCGTGGACGCGAACTGTGGGGACGCGCGCTGGCTTACTGCAAAGTCGCCGCGCCGATCTACTTTCTCTTTGGATTCGTCGAACGCGTCTATAGCTTCTACCGGTTCGGATCGTGGACTCAAACTTACATTCCGATTTTTGCCCGAGTGTCTCGCGAGCAGGATCCCAGCTTGCCTCCGAACTTTCCCTGGAGCACGCCCTTTCACGAAGGCGTGCTGGGCGCGCTGTTCAAACCAGAGAAATCAATTTTTCTTTTTGATCCACTGCTCGTGCTGACTCTGCTGTTGATTGTGCTGCTGTGGAAACGACTGGGTGCGGAGGTTCGCGCTTACATCGTCGCATCACTTCTGCTTTTGATCGGCTATATCTGTTTCTACGCGCGTTATACCTACTGGGCAGGCGACTTCTCATGGGGGGATCGCTACGTTTCGAGCGCGGTCCAGATGGTCGCATTGCTGGGCTTGCCCCTGCTCCTGCGCTACCGCGCGAATCTCGGTCGCTGGGTGTGGAGCGTTGGCATGATCTTCATTGTGGTTAGCTTCATCATTCAGCTGGCCTCGCTAGCTTTTTGGCTGCCGCTGGAGATTTACCAGATGGAGACCTTGGGCCATCCCACATTTGTAATCGCCCTCCGATTGAAAAACATCGCCGCCTTAGCATTAGGCAAAATGCAGGCTTGGGGCCTGGATACCGAGGCCATGCACGAGGATCCCTGGGACTACGTCCACATCACGACTTGGAATTTCCTACCTTTTTTGCTGCGCCGTGTTGGCACCGTTCCCGGATGGGTAGTAGACACCGCCTTCGCCGTTTGGGGCACCGCACTCGCGGCTCTGACTGCTGTTTTGTTTCGCCTGAGAAAAACTCTCCAGGCGGCCTGACGCGTTTACAACCTCGATAAGCTGGGATATCGTTGGTGCCGCACTTCCCTTGATCTTCAATCCAGAGGTGAATCCGTGTCGCTTCTCCCAGCTCGTTCCTATCGTCTCGCCCTGATCGTCCTTATTTTCTGTCCTCTGTTTGCGCTCACGGCCGCATCTGCAAGCGCAGCGCGATTGTCCGCCGCTCAAGAAAAATCCACCCCTGAGCGCGTTTCCGCCGATACGCCGCGGGTCACCCCCGGCGGTGCGACCTTCACGGTTCCATCGGGTTGGTCGATCGTAAGCGGAAAAAATCTAGTCATTCTGGAACCGCCGGAGCCCGATACGCACATCGCCATTTTCGATTCTCAGGCGGGCGACGCGGCGGGGGCGGTGGCCGCAGCCTGGGCCGCCTACAAGCCCGACTCCAAGCGGCCGGTGAAGCTCATAACTCCGCGCCCGGCACGCGAAGGTTGGGACGAACGCCAGGTCTTTGACTACGAAACTTCTCCGAACGAACGGGCTGCGGTGCAAGCACTCGCTTCTCGCGCAGGGTCGGCCTGGACAGTCGTCATCCTCGACGGTACCGATCCTACCGTTGAGAAGCGCTCTGCCGCAGTAGGGCTGGTGTTCCAGAGCCTGCGTCCCAAAGGTTATAAGCGCGAATCCTTCGCCGGAATGAAAGCGCATCCGCTGGATGCTGCCCGGATTAGCGAGCTGACATCGTTCGTCGAAAACTCCATGCAGCAACTCGGCATCCCGGGCGCGTCGATCGCCTTGATTGATAACGGCAAAATTGTCTACCAGGGCGGATTCGGCGTTCGCGAACTCGGCAAGCCCGAGCGCGTGGATGAGAACACGCTGTTCATGGCGGCGTCGAACACCAAGGGAATGACCACGCTGCTGCTGGCGGAACTGGTCGATCAGAAGAAGCTGCGGTGGGACGAGCCGGTCATCGACGTCTACCCTTCGTTCAAGTTAGGCGATGCCGAGACCACGAAGAAAGTTCTCATCAAAAACCTGATCTGCGCCTGCACCGGCCTTCCGCGGCAAGACCTGGAATGGCTGTTCGAATACAAAAACGCGACGCCTGACTCGGAACTGAAGCTTCTCGGTACCATGCAACCGACCAGCAAATTCGGGGAAGCGTTTCAATACAGCAACCTGATGGCAGCGGCTGCTGGCTACATCGGCGGCCACATTGTCTATCCCAACAAGGAACTCGGGCCCGCCTACGACGAGGCCATGCAAAAAATGGTTTTCGATCCTTTGGGAATGAAATCCACGACCTTCGATTACGCTCGCGCCCTCGCCGGTAACCATGCCAGTCCGCATGGCGATGACATCGATGGCAAACCAAAGGTCGCCAGCATGGACATCAATTACTCCATCTATCCCGCCCGTCCCGCCGGCGCGGTCTGGACCTCTGCCGCCGACTTGGCTCGCTACGTACAAAATGAACTGAATCTAGGCACGTTGCCCGACGGCAAGCAGCTGGTTTCGTCGGAGAATCTGTTGATGCGCCGCACGCCCCAGGTTCCCTTGGGCGAGGATGCGACCTATGGCATGGGTCTGATCGTCGACCGCACCTATGCAGTCCCGGTTTTGAGCCACGGCGGCAGCATGTCCGGCTTTAAGAGCAACTGGTATGCCCTTCCAGAATCCGGGGTGGGCGCGGTACTGCTCACGAATGCCGATAACGGAGGCATGTTGGAAGGACCCTTCCGACGGCGCCTGCTCGAGGTTCTCTTCGATGGCAAGCCCGAGGCCGTCGCTGACGTCGCCTCTCGTGCCGCAACTCACAAGGCCGCGCTCGCTAAAGATCGCGAGCGCCTCGTCGTCCCCCCCGATCCCGCAGCAGTCTCCAATCTGGCCCAACACTATTCCAGCAAGGAACTTGGAGATCTGGGGGTGCTCACCAAAGACGGCACCACAACCTTCGATCTCGGCGAGTGGAAGAGTACAGTGGCCTCGCGCAAGAACGATGACGGCACCACTTCATTCATCACTATCGATCCTGGAACGGACGGATTCGAGTTCGTTGTGGGAGAGCGCGCGGGCAAACGAGTGCTGGTCATTCGCGATGGTCAGCACGAGTACACGTTTACGGAAGGCGCCTAGCAATTCTGGCCACTAGAGATGCTGTTGTCTGTATGGCAAACTGGGGTACTTAAGAAGAAGAGCAAAGTATGACCTTAAACATCAAGAACGAAGAGGCACATCGACTCGCAAAGCAACTGGCGAAACTGACCGGGGAGAGTATGACCACGGCAGTTACGCAAGCCCTGCGTGAACGCCTGGACCGCGTTCAGAGCGAACGCGGGACCAGCAGGGCACAGCGGCTCCTCCAAATTGGGAAAGAATGCGCACCGCTGCTGAAAGAGCCCTTTCGTTCCATCGATCATGGAGACTTGTTGTACGACGAAAAGGGCTTGCCGAAATAACCGTATACACGCTAGCGCTGACACAAGGCTGGGGTTAACGGAATTGCTCCGCGGCTGCCGCTCTAAATCCAGCCGATGCTCCTACTCTACAGTCACCGACTTCGCCAGATTCCTCGGCTGATCCACATCGCATCCGCGCCGCACTGCAATGTGATAGGCCAGTAATTGCAATGGGACTATCTCCAAGATAGGGGAAAGTTCCTCGGGCGCGGCTGGAATGTACAGCACGTGGTCGGCCGATTCTTTGATCTCCTCATCGCCTTCGGTCGCCAGTGCAATCACCACGCCCGAACGGGCCTTCACTTCTTTCAGGTTTGAAATCGTCTTTTCATAGCGCAGAACGGCGTCCGGATCATTGACGTCGCGCGTGGCAATGACCACCACCGGCAGATTCTCATCGATCAGCGCGTTGGGGCCGTGCTTCATCTCTCCGGCAGGATATCCCTCGGCGTGGATGTAGGAGATCTCTTTCAGCTTCAGCGCACCTTCCAGTGCGATGGGATAGTGAATGCCACGTCCCAGAAAAAGAAAGTCATGCACCTTCTGATAGCGCTTGGCGAGTTCGTCGCAAGCTTCATCATGGGTGAGCAGGGTTTCAAGTTTCGCTGGAATCCGCGTCAGTTCGAGCATGGCAGCCCGGGCCTGCTCGCCCGCCATTACTCCGCGAACCTGCGCTAAATACATGGCGAAAATGTAGAGCGCGGTCAATTGCGCGGTGAAAGCCTTGGTCGAAGCTACGCCGATCTCCGGCCCGGCATGGGTGTAAATCGTACCCGCAGCCTCGCGCGTGATCATCGATCCCACCACGTTGCAGATTGCCAGCGTTTTTGAACCTTTGGCCTTCGCTTCTCGCTGGGCAGCGATCGTATCGGCGGTCTCGCCAGATTGCGAAATCACCAGCGTGATGGTATTGGGCTCGACAATGGGATTGCGGTAGCGCCATTCGCTGGCATAGTCCACTTCCACCGGGACGCGCGCCAGAGACTCGATCATGAATTTCCCAGCCTGCCCGGCGTGCCAACTCGTTCCACAGGCGATGATGTTGATCTTGGCGGCGGCACGAAATTCCGCCTCGGTGATGTCCATCTGATCGAGAAAAATGTGGCCTGTGTCCTGCGAAACGCGCCCTAACGTTGTGTCGCGCACCGCACGCGGCTGCTCGTAGATTTCCTTGAGCATGAAATGCTTGAAGCCGCCCTTTTCCGCCAGGATGGGGTCCCACGTGACGTGCTGCACTTTCCGCTCGATAGCTTTGCCGTCGAAATCGGTCAACTGCACACCCGCCGGCGTGACTATTGCCATGTCGCCATCCCCGAGAAAGAAGATATCGCGCGTGTGATGCAGGATGGCGGGCACGTCCGAAGCCACGAAATACTCTTCATTTCCCAACCCGATAACCGCCGGAGGCCCGTTGCGCGCGGCGACAATCTTGTTGGGCTCATCGGTTGAGATCACCGCCAGGGCGAAGACACCTGTGAGTTGCTTCACCGTCTGGCGCACCGCATCTTCCAGCGACACTCGATGGCCGTTCCCCAAAGTTTTGGAATACTTCTCAATCAGGTGGGCAATGATCTCGGTGTCAGTTTCGGTAGTGAACTTGTGACCTTCCTCAGTCAGCTTCTTCTTCAGGCTGAGATAGTTCTCGACGATGCCGTTGTGCACCACCACGATCTTTCCTGTGCAGTCGCGGTGAGGATGGGCATTTTCTTCGCTAGGACGTCCGTGGGTGGCCCAGCGCGTGTGCCCGATACCGTAAGTGCCCTCTAGCGGCTTTTGCCGGATGGCTTCTTCGAGATTCCGAAGTTTACCTTCGGCACGGCGAATTTCGAGGCCGTTGCCGTTCCCACATACTGCAATACCTGCCGAATCGTAGCCGCGATACTCCAATCGCCTCAGGCCTTCGATGATGACAGGGACGACACTCTTCTTACCGACATAACCGACGATACCGCACATATGAAAACCTCAAGGGATCCCCGATGCTCACCTACTCAGCCAGGGAAAAGCGGAACTCTTCGATAACAGGATTCGTCAGTACCTCGCGGGCAATGCGCTCAACTTCGGCCTGCGCCTCTTCGCGAGACAGGCCGCCGTCTAATGTGAGTTCAAAATATTTTCCCTGTCGCACACTCTCCAGGCCCTTGTAGCCCATTTTTTTCAACGCGCCATGGATCGTTTTGCCTTGAGGATCGAGAACACTCTTCTTGAGGGAAACGTAGACGTAGGCTGTCATAAAACAATGATTATACGTCGAGAAAGCGGAACTGATGTGGCAGACAAACCTTCCGGTCGCAGTCACTTTCCAAAATGAGTGAGCTTTTCGTCCAACTCGGAGAGAGCGGCCTCAAGCGAGTTTCGTAGCCGCGGATTCTGAGTCGCAGCCAATTGTTGCAGCACTCGCTGCCGCGATAGGCGAAGACTTTCGCGTTCCCGGTGACCCGCGGCGGCTTCCGGAGTCAGCTTGGTTCGGTTCTTTGTCCGTTTCTCGCCCGCCTCTGCCTGCTGTGCTTCGACCGATTTGCTTTCCCATCCCCGAGCCACGCTCTAAGTATAGCCCGCCTTTCGTCAGGCACGGTACCCGTAAGCAAACCATGCGATCGATGCTCGCAGTTGACATGGCAGCTTGACATGAAGGCTATAATTTGAGGTCGTTCAACGGATTCGCCTTTTGAGGGGGGAGGCGGGCGGAGTAGTATTTGTGTCGCTGGCATCAGGCGCAATGCGCTTGAAGATCGAGTCACCCTTCTACGCCCTGGCACTCAGGGCTGTTTGCCACAAGCTTCAGGCGGCGAACTACGTTCATCTCTTTGCCTTCTTCCTGTCCTTATTTTTCAGACTGAGCGAGCGACTCGCTGAGGTCCCCTGCCATGTCGCCTAGCGACTCCGGTCCTGAACGGAACACTCCGTTGTCGTCAATTCAAGTTAGCGCTTTCGCCCAAGCTGAGAAACTCGCGAATGAGTACTTCAGTTCGTCGGCTGTGGGTGTTTGCATCCTTGACGACGAGTCTCGCTACATGGCAGTCAACGACGCTTTGGCCAGAATGAATGGCCTGCCTGCATCCGAGCATCTGGGAAAGAATACGGGCGAAGTCCTCGGCGAAGTCGCGGGCATACTCGAACCAGAACTCCGTAAAGTGCTGACCACGGGAATGCCAGTAAATTTTGAGATCCGCGCGAACCTACCACTGAGGAGTGAAGGTGGTCATTGGATCGAGCATCTGGTTCCCATTCCGGACGAAAGCGGACGCATTACCCGCGTCGGGGTCGTCGTGGTCGAGGTTACCGGGGAAAAAGCTCTTCAAGTGTTTCTGCGCGAAACCAACAAAAAAATGGACAAGGAAATAAAGCGTCTGGAGACCTTGCTGGAGGTCAGCCGATTGCTTTCTTCCAATTGGGACATTCCCAGTCTATTCCCGAAAATCTCGGCGCGAGTCCGGCGCGTGTTGCATCACGAGTATGCGAGTTTTGTAGTACGCGAACCAACTACCGGGATACTGGTTCGCCAGGCAATGGATTTCCCATTGGGCAAGGGATTCACCGCAACGCTTCCGGTTGCCGCCACCGATAGCGCTTCGGCTCGCGCCCTGGAATCCGGAGTCTCAAAGGTCTTTTCAAAGGAGGAGATGGCATCTCTGGAGGGGGAAATCGCCCGCAGTTTGCTGGCTGAAGGCCTGCAATCGCTTTGTTGTGTTCCCCTGGTGCGTCCCCAAGCGCCCGTCGGCGTTTTCGTGCTCGGCAGCACCCGGAAGCATGCATTCAAAGCTGAGGACGTAGCCATGCTCGAACAGGTCGCGGCACAGCTCGCTATCGCTATCGAGAACCACCGTGCCGCGTCGGAAATCGAAGCTCTTAAGCGGCGCCTTGGGGAAGGACGCAAATACCTGGAAGGTGAAACTCAGAGGGGAGGTGAATTCGCCGAGATCGTGGGAGATAGCCCTGCCCTTAAGCAGGTTCTCGATCAGGTCGCGACCGTCGCCGCCAGCGAGGCTACCGTGCTGATTCTCGGAGAAACGGGCACGGGCAAGGAACTCGTCGCCAAGGCTATCCACAATTTAAGCCGCCGAAAAGACGGCGCGTTCGTGAAGGTAAACTGTGCCGCTATTCCTACCGGCTTGCTCGAGAGCGAACTATTCGGCCACGAGAAAGGCGCTTTCACCGGCGCCATCAGCCAGAAGATCGGGCGTCTGGAACTGGCCGACGGCGGGACTCTATTTCTGGATGAGGTAGGGGAGATTCCGCTTGAACTGCAGCCCAAATTGTTGCGTCTTGCAGGATCAGGAGTTCGAACGTTTGGGTAGTAATCGCACGATCAAAGTGAATGTTCGCGTGCTGGCAGCGACGAATCGCAATCTCGCGGAGGCGATGGCGCAGAAGCAGTTCCGCAATGATCTGTTCTACCGGCTGAGCGTGTTTCCGATTGTTCTCCCTCCTTTGCGCGGCAGGCGCGAAGACATTCCGCTGCTGGCTCGCCATTTCGTCCGCAAGTTCGCAGGCCGTATGAATCGCCACATCGAAATTCTTCCGGCGGAGACGGCCGAAGCTCTGGAGCAGTGGCATTGGCCTGGCAATGTTCGCGAACTGGAAAACATGATCGAGAGATCGGTCATTCTGAGCGAAGGTGGTGTTTTGCGGGTTCCCTTGGCAGAACTGCGGACTCAAGCCGGTCCTCGCAACGAGCCCAGGGATAGTACCTTAGATAGCGCCGAACGCCAGCACATTCTCCGGGTGCTACGCGAAACGCGTGGCGTCATCGCCGGCCCACACGGCGCGGCGCACAGGCTGGGATTAAAGCGCTCCACCCTGCAGTCCAAAATGCAGCGTCTCAAAATTACTCGCTCAGACTATAAGGTTCAGTAACGCAGCTCTTCCAGCTAATCCTCCGGTTATAACCCCTCGGTGGCAAAGTGACGGCTGATCGGCAGCACCGTTAGATTTCCGGCATTCTCGCAGTAATCTGTGGGCGCATCCTATTTCGGAACCCGTTCCAAACAGGGAAGTTGCCCCGCTCCCGCGCGCTGGTCCATTTCGGAACTGCGCTTGCATAATGAACCAGTTCTCTCTCGTTGGTGGCGAGATCAGTCGCCTTCCTCGAGCAGCGAATGGCCCTCATAAATCTTGGCGAAAATTGATCCCCTCCCCCAGGGGCTGATTACGGAGTTATAGAAGTGTTGTCCTTAAAACAATGTCAGGCGCTTGTCACAAGCGTCCCATCTAGAAGTGTAGATTCCTCGGTTGCCTTGACCAGACTCTGGCGGTGCCGCAGCCTGAGTGGGGTTTCGGCAGCGCCGGCTTCCAAAACGAGCCCTATTGCAACAGTTCCCGCAGTCGAGCAACTTCCAGCAATTGCGGTCCCGCTCGAAGGTCTTCAGCCTGAGCAGATCGACCCGCTTTATCTGTTGGCTTGTCATTTGGCATGGGAACAAGACGAGGAACCCAGTGCGGGTTGGGAGTTGATTGCGGCGGCACAGAGTCTGGATGAGGATACGCGTGCTCACGGCCGAGCCTTGTTATCAAAGTCGCAGCATCTTTGCGGAACAGGTTCTCACGCCGAAACCACGGCCTCAAGAAAGCGCCCAGGCACTTCGGAGACCGACATGAATACGCCCTATGACTTAGAAATCATTGAAAATTGCACGGAATGCCCGAACACGCACGCGGGATTTTTTTGCGGCTTCTCGCCTCGCGTGCTTCGTGCCCTGGATCAGGCGAGCCAAAAAAGCACTTTGCCTGCGGGAGCGATCCTGTTTGTGGAAGGACAAGCCCCGCGTGGAGTATTCGTCATCTGTGCGGGAAAAGTGAACCTCTCGACAAACTCCCGCGAGGGCAAAACCCTAATCCTTAAGACCGCTATGGCCGGCGAAGCACTGGGCCTCAGCGCTTCCATTTCTGGTTTAGCGTATGAAACCACCGCGGAAACGGCTACCCCGTGCCAACTGAGTTTTGTGGACCGCAAACATTTTCTGGAACTCATGGAGACTCATAGCGAGACCGGTTTGCATGCCGCACAGAGCCTCAGCCGCGACTACCACTACGCGTATTGCGACATCCATGATCTGGTGCTGACGCGGTCGTCTTCAGGAAAGCTGGCCAGGCTGTTACTGTCCATCTCAGAGGAAGGCGACGATGCCCAAAACTTCTCGTTGATGACTCACGAGGAGATCGGACAACGGATCGGGGCCTCGCGCGAAACCGTGACCCGGCTCCTGACCAAGCTCAGAAAGCAACACTTGATCCGTCTGGATGGACCCACGCTCGTCATCCGGGACCGTTCAGGATTGGAGGCTCTGGCAAGTTAACCTTCCCCCAGTCGGACCCGGAGAACGGCGTAGCCTCTTTGCGCCGTTCTCCGGGCGGAATCCCCGCCGGAAGCAACTTGCAAAGCTCATCCGATGTATACGGGCACTCTCATTAACGATCTGCTGGATTTAGTCGATCGGGCCTGCCACTCCTGGGAATCACTTCGGACAGAGAGTGCAAGATGCGCTGGGCGTGCAACTGCCCCGGCACTTAGCGATTGGGAACCGAGAAATTCAGAGCCCGAAAAGTTCCCGCAGTCGCTTGGTCTGCGCCCGGCTGACAGGGATTTCGGTCTGCTTCTTATCGTCCATCCGCAACTGGTACGAGCTCTTGAACCAGGGGACAACTTCGCGGATGCGGTTGATATTCACCAGGTAGGAACGGTGAGCTCGCCAAAATAAATTCTGGTCCAGACTCTCCAGTAGTTCTTCCAGGGTTCGACAATTGGATTGTCCTTCCATCCCGTTTGCGCCGGCGGTCACGACCGTGATGACTCCATCTTCAATCCAGGCGTAACAGATATCCTTCTGGTCCACGAGGAACATCCGGCCCACGGTCTTCAGCAGAATCTTCGATGCAGGCTGCTTGTGCGATTCGAGCATGCGCACCAGGGTCTCGAATCTCTCTGCCGGAGCATCATTCGCATCCTGCTGGGCGCGCGCTTTCTGGATCGCCTGGCTGACCCGCTTCTTATCGAATGGTTTCAGCAGATAGTCGACCGCATTCACTTCAAACGCCTTCACCGCATATTGGTCGAAGGCGGTGGCGAAGACGATCTTGGGCAGCGGAATTTTCTTGTCGAGCAGCTTCTTGATCACTCCGAAGCCGTCAAGCCCGGGCATCTGCACGTCGAGAAAAACCAGGTCGGGATTGTGCTCTTTGATGAGATTAACCCCTTCGAGGCCATTCTTGCCTTGGGCGACGACGTTCACGTCATCCACATTCTTCAGCAGATAGGCGAGCTCATCACGAGCCAACTGTTCATCGTCGACGATCACAGCAGACAGCGACATCGGGGCTCCGGAAGCGCGACCGCTAATGTGAGTATAGTGGCACTATTTTCCGGACGCAATGAATCCCTGCCTTCTCTGATAACCTCAATCTGATTATTGGGGTCGCTGCATCATGCCGCCCATATCGAACTTGGTGTAACCCGCGGGAATTTCGAACAGGCTCGCTGGTTGTACGCCTTCCTGAATGTTGCGCAGTTCCCCGCCATTGTTCTTGCCTTGCCACTTCACGGGAAAGCGCAGTTTGGGATCGAGCCAGACGGCGCCCGTTTCACCCTGCGCATTTGTCCCTTCATACTTGACCGTGCTGCGCCCGTTTACCGTCTCGTTTCCGATTTTGTGGCAGGTGCCGCCCTTATTCCTCGCCTGTGCCAGCCAGTCGCTGCACGCATTCTCCACGTCGCCGGTGCGGAAAAAGTTGTAGCTCATTCGCTGGTTCGCCATCTGCGCCGGCATCTCCATGTACATGTGTTGCTGGTCCATCAGTACCGTGGAGGTCTGAGTCGCCAGGTTGACGATGAACGCTCCGCCTCCTCTGGGGTCTTTCTTGGCCGACTCGAACCGCATTTTGTCCTTGCCGAAATAGATCTTGGCCTGCGGAGTGTCACCTTTCTGGTTATCCACCACTTCCGCTGAAAACTCGGCTTGCGCCAACGCAAAAGTTGCGGCGAGAATGACGGCAAAGGCACAGCAACTACGACAGATAACTCGAATCATGGTGATCTCCTGAAGGGCGTCCATCGCGGCTTTAGAGCCGTCGCGGCGGGAGAAAGCATATCAGAAGTCGAGCGTTTGAGGAGGTCTAAACGACGTTTTCCAAGGCCAGCGCCATCCCCATGCCGCCGCTTACGCACAGCGTTGCCACTCCCCGTTTCGTATTGCGCTTCAGCATCTCATGGAGCAAGGTAACAACGATGCGCGTGCCCGTACATCCAATGGGATGGCCCAGTGCGATCGCCCCGCCGTTCACGTTCAAACGATCACGATTAAAATTGAGTACTCTGTCGCAGGCCAGCACCTGGCCGGCAAATGCCTCATTCAACTCAATCAACCCGAACTCGTGCACCCTGAGATTGTGCTTGTCTTCCAGCTTCTGTAGCGCCGGGACAGGGCCGATTCCCATCGTCTTCGGGTCCACCCCCGCCGAACTCACGGCCGCAATACGGGCCAGCGGCTTCAGATTATTCTGCTTTACGAAATGCTCGCTGGCCAGCACCACCGCAGCGGCCCCATCAGTTATGCCCGATGAATTTCCCGCCGTGACTGTACCGGTCTTGGAAAATACGGGAGCGAGCTTTGCCAATTTGTCCATGCTCGAATCAGGGAACGGATGCTCATCACGAGCAAACGTCACAGTTGACTTCTTGCCGTCGATCGTAACCGGCGCGATCTCTGCCTCGAACCTCCCGGCCGAAATCGCTCGTGCCGCCCGGGTTTGCGACATCAGCGCATATTCATCCTGCTCGTCGCGCGAAATCTTGTATTGCTCGGCCAGCACCTCGGCAGTCTCCCCCATCACCATCTTGGCCAGCGGGCAGAAGAATCCATCACGATACATGCCATCGACCAGTTCCTGATTCCCCAACCGGTATCCCCAGCGCACACCGTCAAGGTAATAAGGCAGGCGCGACATGGACTCCGTTCCGCCGGCGAGTATGCACGTCGCATCGCCCAGCAGGATTGCCTGATACGCCAGCGCGATGGCTTTCATGCCCGAAGCACAGGCCTTGTTCACGGTGAATGCCGGCACTTCCTGCGGCACGCCGCTGCGAACCGAAATCTGGCGCGCCGGATTCGGTCCTCCGCCGGCCTGCCGAGCATTGCCAAAAATGGTCTCCTCAACCTGCCCTGCCCCTATTCCAGCCCGCTCCAGCGCGGCTTTCGCAGCCACGACGCCTATATCGGCCGCCGTCAGAGAAGCGAGAGACCCGCCAAACTTCCCGATGGGCGTCCGCACCGCCGAGAGAATGTAAACTGCCTGCACGCTCAACCTCCAAACTCTTGAGTCTAGCAGGTGAACGAACGGCCCGGGCGAGCGGCTCACCGCGCTGGCAAGTTCGCGCTCTCGTTGCTCACCTAGCCTTCGCCCGCCCGTCTAAGCGCAACAGCATCGCCTTACACGTGCGCCCGGGGACAATTTTCCATCCAGATTCTGATTAGCCGGCTGCCGATTCACCTTGCGAATCAGCAACGAGAAGGAGCTATTCATGCAGAAAGTACGTTTGATTGCGTTGTTGTTCAGTGTTTTGTTAGTTGCGAGTCTTGGTCAGGCTCAGACCGCCACCGGCGAAACCTTGATGCTCAACTTGCCGCGGCAAAGCCAGCACGCCCTGGTTTCGCAGCGTATCGGCATCACCGACATCACCATTAACTACCACCGACCCCTCGCCAATGGTCGCCAGATCTGGGGCAAACTCGCTCCCTACGGCCAAGTCTGGCGGGCAGGCGCGAATGAAAATACGACCATCACATTCACCGATCCGGTCACCGTTGAAGGACAGCCGGTCGACAAGGGAACGTACGGCCTGCATATGATTCCCGGCGAGAACGAGTGGACGGTGATCTTCTCCAAAGATTCAGCGGCTTGGGGAAGCTTCAGCTACAAGCAGGACGACGATGCCCTGCGTGTGAAGGTGAAGCCGCAGCCTGCCGAGTTGCACGACGCGCTCAGTTACGACTTTGATGATATGAAGCCGGATTCGACCGTGGTTACGATGCGCTGGGATAAAGTCGCGGTGCCTATTAGAGTCCACGTCAACGTGAACGAGATTGTGACCGCCAGCATCCATCGCCAGTTGTATGGGCTGAATCAGTATTACTGGGAAGGCTGGGACGACGCGGCAGGATATTTCTTGGCCAACAAGATCAATCTCGATGAGGCGCTGAAGTACGAAGATTCGTCGATCCAGGCGGAGGAGCGCTACGACAATCTGCTGAACAAATCGAAAATTCTGGAGGCAATGGGGCGGACGCAGGATGCGGAGGCGTTTCGCGCCAAGGCGCTCGACAAGGGATCGGCACTGCAGCTTTATTTCTACGCCCGGCAGTTGCAGGGAGAGAAGAAGCAGGATCAGGCGCTGGCGGTGTTCCGGTCGAATGCGAAGAAGTTTCCGGATTACTGGACCTCGCACCTCGGATTGGCTCGCGTGTACAGCGCGCAGGGAGACTTCGAAAATGCAGTGAAGGAAGTGAAGCTGTCGCTGACCACCGCACCGGATTCCAACAAGGTAAACCTGGAAAATTACGTGAAACGGCTGCAGAACAAGGAAGACATTAATCGCTAGCTCCAGACCGTGTCGTTCGAGCGACGTCAGGCCAAAAACCGCGGTTCGGCACGATAAACGTTCCACTTGTAACCTCAAAAAGGGCCAGCGGCAAGACGTAGCACGCTGGCCTTTTCTTTTTCCGTCCTGACGAATCACCATACACGGCAAGCATTGGCTCGAACCATTTTTTGTCCGGCCTTGCAGCTGAAAGCCTGCTCAAATTCAGACATGTTCGAGACCACGTTGTTGATACGGAACACCGGCAGCGAGTGCGGATCAGTCGTGACCACCACACGCGCAATTTGCGGGCGCACATTTGCGCACCACGAATTTGCGTAGGAGAGAAAGAAGCGCTGGCGATAAGTCCAGCCGTCGGTACCTTTGTCGTCCAGCGACTTGCCATCTTTCTTCAGCGAGGCTTCCAGCGCGGCGAGTGCGAGATGGATTCCTCCGTTGTCGGCCGTATCTTCGCCTTGCGTAAGCAGGCCATTCTGCTTGGCTCCGGGACCGGCCTCGGGAACTTCCTGCGTGTACTCGTCGGAGATACACTTGCCACGCTCGTCATATTGCTTTGCGTCTTCAGCGGTCCACCAGTCGCGCAAGTTGCCGTGGGCATCGAACTTGCGCCCCTCATCGTCGAATCCGTGAATAATTTCGTGACCGATGACCATGCCGATGGCTCCGAAGTTGACCGCGTCATCCCGCTGGGGATCGAAGAAAGGCGGCTGCAGAATGCCGGCGGGGAAGTTGATCGTGTTCAGTTGGGGATCGTAGTAAGCGTTGATCGTCGGCGGAGTCATGGTCCACTCGCTGCGATCGACGGGCTTCCCGATCTTCGCGACCCAGCGCTCAAACTCGAACGACGAAGCCTGGGCAACGTTGTTGAGGTAACTGTCTTTTGAAATCTTCACGCTGGAGTAATCGCGCCAGTGTGACGGATAGCCAATCTTGTCCTCGATGCCTTTCAGCTTAACCAGCGCTTGTTCCTTGGTTGCGGAAGACATCCAGTTGAGGCTCTGGATGTCAGCACTGAGGGCCGTCTCGATAGCATGGACCATCTCCAGCGTGCGAGCCTTGCTCTGCGGCGGGAAGGCGTGGTCGACGTACGCCTGGCCTAAGGCTTCGCCCAGATCTCGATCGGCAGCGTGCACGCAGCGCCGCCAGCGGGGAAGCTGCTGTTCCGCACCGGCAAGAGTGTGGGCAAAGAAATCGAAATTCTCCTCCACCAGCGCTTTCGTCAAATAAGGTGCCGAGCGATGGAGCACCTGCCAGCGCAAATACGTCTGCCAATGCGCCAGCGGATGCTGGTTCAGCAATTTCTCTTCGGCACGAAAGAAATCGGGAGAAGTGACGATGTAGTGATCGCTGGGCGGCGCGTGTACGGCCTTCAGATAGGCGTCCCAGTCAATCGAGGGTTCGACCGCTCGCACTTCGGCCAGCGTCATTTTGTTGTTGATGTTCTTGGGATCGCGGCGCTTGACATTATCCATCTGTGCGCGCGCCAGCGCGGTTTCGAGTTCAATAACTGTGGCCGCGTCGGTCGCGGCTTGCGACTCCGGTTCGCCGGCCAGGCCGAACATCTTCTGAATATGCGTCCGGTATTTCGCGAGCAGTTCTTTCGACTTGTCATCCGTTTTGAGATAGTAGTCGCGGCTGGGAAGGCTCAGCCCGCCCTGATCAATCTGTGCCACGACCATGGAAGCATTGTCGTAATCCTGCTGTCCGGTGAAGCCGAAAAGCGGGGAGTTGCTTTGGTTGTCGCCACCCTGCCATGCCCCCGGATACAGGTGCTGCAGGTGCGCGAGTTCGAGCGTGATATCTTTCTTCGATTTCAGCGCCGCAATGCGATCAAGTTCCACATTCAATGGCTTGAGCCCGGCGGCTTCGATGCCGCTTTCATCCATGCAAGCGGCCCAATAGTCGCCAATCTTCTGCTGGTTGGCACTGCGGGTCGAGTCGTTCCTAGCAGCGGCTTCCAAGGTTTCGCGGAGCACGCCCTCGTTCCATAGTTCAAGGCCGCTGCCGGTACTCCAATAGACCTGGTCAGCAGGAATGGGGTTCGCATTGAGCCACTTACTGCACGAATACTTATAAAAATCATTGCAGGGATCGAGCGATTTGTCAGCGAGGTCTGGATCGAAGTGCTCGAGTTTCGGTGCTGTTTGATCCGAACTACTCTGGGCAGGTGCGTAAAGAGCAAAGGCTGCGACAATTAAGAACAGCGCAACCAAACATCGGCAAGTGGGCATAGCTCCTCTTGGGATAAGCATTTTGGATTTTGAATTGAACAACGTGGGCTGCTGCAAGACACGCATAGATTAGACTGCAAATTGTGCACTCCGGAGACACAGGAAGCCATAGTATAGACGGGCCGTTCGGCGCCAGGTGAGCAGCGGAAAGGTCTCAACCACGAAGGACACGAAGGTACAGTAAAAAGCTTCAGCCCGTATTGTGCAGGCCGGCAGCGATTCCATTGATCGTCGCGCCCAAAGGGTATTCCAGATCGGAAGTCTTTTGTCCATCCTGCTTGCGGCGCAAAAGTTCCACCTGGATCAAACTCATGGGATCCACGTATGGATTGCGCAGGCGGATTGAACGCGCCAGCACGCGATTGCGCGCCAGCAGTTCACGCTGGCCTCGAACCCGCAATATCATTCGCCTCGAACGCAGGAATTCGTCCTCCAGCATTGAGAAGACGCGTTCTCGCAGCGCAACATTCTTGACGAGCCCTGAATATTCCCGCGCGATACCAAGATCGGCCTTGGCCATTCCCAACTCAACGTTGCCTAACAGATCGGAGAACATGGGAAAGCCGCGGGCGATCTGCCGTAGCGCTTGCTCATGAGCCGGACTCTTCTTCGCGAAATGTTGCAACGCGTGGCCAACGCCGAACCAAGCGGGAACGGCGTGACGGCTCTGCATCCAACCGAATACCCATGGAATAGCTCGGAGGTCGTCGAGGCGACGGCCCTTCGTCCGACGCGATGGCCGCGACCCGATGCGCGCGGTATCGAGTTCGTTCACCGGAGTCGCCTGTTCGAAATATTCCAGGACGTCCGGGTTGTCAGCAATGTCGCGCCGGTAGATCGCATAGGCCTCCTGGGACATTTCCTCAGCTGCCTCCTCCCACGCGGGCGGATGCGCAGATCGGTCTTCTCCCGGCCGCGTCAAGGCTTCCAGGCTCGCTGCAATCATCAATTCCAGATTCCATTCCGCAAGCACCGGGTCGGCATATTTCCAATTGAGCACTTCGCCTTGTTCGGTGATCCGAATTCTGCCGGAAAAACATCCGGGTGGCTGCGCGAGGATTGCTGAATGCGTGGGCCCGCCGCCGCGCCCCACCGTGCCTCCACGACCGTGGAAGAGGCGAAGCTTGACTCCAAATTCTTCCGCGGCACGATGCAGTTCGCGATGAGCCTTATACAGTTCCCAGGTACTGGTGAGCATGCCTCCGTCTTTGTTGGAATCGGAGTAGCCCAGCATGACTTCCTGCCATCCGCCCCAGGAATCGACCAAAGATCGGTACGGGGCATTACTCCACAGCCGCCGCATAACCGCGCTGGATGAGCGTAACGAATCAATCGATTCAAAAAGCGGTACCGGCATGAGCCCGGGATCATTCCCGGATGCTGCCACTTGAACTCCTGCCGCCTTGGCAAGTTGAATTACCGCAAGCACGTCGTCTTCCGACTCGGCGCCGCTGATGATGTACTGACGAATCGATTGGGCGGGATAGGTGCGCTTCACGTCGGCAATGGTACGAAAGGTTTCGAGCAATTCCTGATTCGCCTCGGTGGTTGGCGCCGTCTTCAGGCCCGGGCCGAGTTCCTTCAAAACCTGCGCGTGAACGCGAGCGTGCTGCCGGATGTCCAGCGTGTGCAGGTGAAATTTAAATTTGCGCACCTTTCGCAGGAGCGAACTCACGTAAGTATGCGCGAGTCGTTGTCCGGCATTGCTCTTCAGGCTGCTGTGTACCAGCAGCAGATCGTGCTCGAATTCCGAAGCATCGGTGTACGCGGCAGGTGCGTTCACTGCCTCGTGCGTGCGTTGCAGCCGGTGAAAAATGTACGAGAGAAAGCGGCGATAACTCTCCGACTGATTGTTCGGTCCCCATGCCAGATGCACGCCGGAAATGCTGCGCTCGTAGTGGTGAAGCCGCGCGAGAAGATCTTCAGAAACTCGGGTTTGCCGCCGCGACGAACTGAGCCGATCACTCAACGCTTCCACATCCGAGAGATATTCGCGAATTATCAGCGCGCGCGCCATTTCCAGAGCATCGCGGATGCATCCAGGCTTGACCAACGGATTCCCGTCCCGGTCGCCTCCAATCCACGAGCCAAAATGGATTACATTCGGAACCGACGATTCGTCGAGAGCGAGATCGTAGACCGCGCGGAACGACTCCACAATTTCTTCGTAGATCTTGGGGAGCGAGTCGAACAGCGAGAGCCGAAAATAGCGCAATCCCATCCGGATCTCGTCGTTCACGGTCGGCTTGGCCAATCGGACCTCGTCGGTCTGCCAGAGCGAAATGACTTCAGCACGAATATTGTTCTCGGAGCGTTCAGCCTCTTCGGGAGTAAGCGGCAGGCGATCCAACCGCTCCAGTTGCTGAGCGATGCGGCGACGCTTCAGTAATACCGTTTGCCGCGCCACTTCGGTGGGATGCGCTGTGAAGACCGGCACAATCTGGATCTCGCCCAATGCAGCTAAAGCCTGCTCTGCAACGATGCCTGCGGCCTTCATGCGTTCGAGCGTGCCGCGAAAAGAACCCGGAAGCGGGGCATGCTCTCGGTCCAATTTTCCGGCTCGCCGCCGTCGTTTGCGATGATTCGTCTCCGCCAGGTTCGTGAGTTCGAAGTAAGTCGCAAACGCCTTCGTAACCTGGTAGGCGCGATGCAGGTCCATCTGCGATACGATCTTCCGCGCCCGGACCAGGAGTTCCGATGTGGAAGCCTGTTCGGGGCTGCGGCGCACCGCCTCGCGATGCTCGATCAGCAAGCGCCGCAATCCTTCCACCGAATCGAACAACTCCTGTCCTGCCTGCTCGACCAATACCTGCCCCAGAATTGCGCCCAGTGAACGCACGTCGCGCCGCAGCGGATTGTCTTTCGCGGGCTCATCCGAACCCGCCGTAAGTTCGGCAAGCCGGGCCTGTTGGTCGTCAGCCTTCCACAGCAGTTTGGGTCGGTTCGCCATCAAAATTAATGGATGCACGACAGGATAAATGACGCGGCAGTACTGAGTACTATCTATTAGCTCAGTTCGAAGCCTTTTTCTTCGGCACATGCCGCAGGCTGCGGCGTTCTATAAGGCTATAGAGATCTTCCGCGAGGTTCGTCGTGTGATCTCCGGCGCGCTCCAGAGCTTGCGCCATGAGAATGACTTCAAGGTGGGTGGTGTCGCCCTGGGAGACTGTTTCCGCAAGATGCTTCTGAAAGAGGCCGTGGCAGATGCGGTCGATTTCTTTGTCCATCTGTAAAACCTTACGCGCGCATTCGAGGTCGAGGTTGGAAAATCCGGTATGCATCAGGTCGAGCATTTCGCGCAGAATCGAAGACATTTCCACCAGCTGACGAGAGTCCGAGGCCGCAATCTTGCTGGTTCGTGCCTGTACGCGCAGAGCCACGCTCATCACCAGATCGCCGATGCGTTCCAGATCAGTGGTTGACTTTAAGCTTGAAAGCAACTGGCGTGCCCGGGTTTCGTTGACGCGGGTGATCGCCGCCGGCAAGCGCTCGTCGATGTGGCGCTCAATCTGATCAAGTTCCTTCTCGCAATCCTTGATCGCGAGAAAGGCCATACGGGAAGAATTCGTAAGCAGATCGCGCACATTGAAGGCGGCGTCCCGCGCGATCAGGCAGGCTTTCAAGGTAAGGCGCACCAGTTCGTCGGAACCGGCTCGTGGCGCCGCCGTTTTTGCTGCGGCTGTCCGCGAATCCTCCGCCGAGTCACCGTCGGAATTTCGGACCGCTTGGGTTCTGCGTGGCATCTGAGATCGACAGGGCGGCTCTTCTGCGATTAAATTCTAGTCTATTGTGGAAATGTGAATAGATCGTTACAACGCCACGGAGGATGGTCTCGTGAGTCTGGCTGATTATATGAGGCAACAGTTTGCTTACGATGCGTGGGCAAATCGGGAGGTCTTGGCCGCAATCCGAGCGAGCGGTGGAGAAAACACCCGCTCGCTGCAGTTGATGTCGCACATCCTGGCCGCTGAACGGGTCTGGCTCGAACGGCTGAAGCAGGAGCCCCAGAGTGTGCCTGTCTGGCCGGAGCCCAATCTGGCGCAGTGCGAGACCGAAGCCGCCGATTTAAAGAAGATGTGGTTCGACTATCTGGACCTGATCACTGCCGGCGACATTTCTCAGACCTTTGCATACAAGAACAGCAAGGGCGAATCCTGGACTAGCGCCATTGTGGACGTCCTGGCGCATGTCATCACGCACTCCGCATATCATCGCGGGCAGATCGCCAGCCACATGCGCGAAAGTGGACAGAGCCCCGCCTATACGGATTTCATCCATGCGGTACGGCAGGGCTTCGTGAAGTAGGGGCCAGGGGCTAGAGGTCAGGGGTAAGTGGCCAGTGGCCAGTGTCCACCACCACACTCCTGCCATCTAACAGACCACTCTCCACTAACCCCTGACCACTCACGAATGACAGCCCACCCTGTCCCTTTGCGGCGGTGGTCCTTGCCGACGTAATATCTCAGCGATGAACAAACGGCTAATGATTTTGCTTCCCGTGCTCTGTGCGGTTCTGCTGCAAGCCGCAGATCAACCGAAAGTTCCCCCCATGCCGGAAGCGGTCACCGAAAACGCTACCGCATCCCTAAGGAATGGCATTGAGGTCTTTTCGCTGATGGGAATCGGAACCAAGAGGACGTGGGATTCCGTCTCCAACAAGGTTTACGTATTGAGGCTGAACACCGGTAAATGGACCGAGGGACGGGAGGTGCCGGGCGTGGCCGGACGTCTGGCCGCTTCGGCGATCGGCGCGAAAGGCGAGGTTTTCCTTTTTGGAGGCTACACCCTCGACGGTCAAGGAAATCAGTTCACCCTGGCCGATGTGAATGCCTATCTACCTGAGGAGCATCGTTGGTACCGGGCCGCGGATATTCCGGTTCCGGTGGACAGCGCAGTGATCGGAATCGCTCACGACCGCTACATCTATTTAGTGGGCGGACGCTCGAAGAGCGGCCCGGTCAACAACGTTCAGGTCTATGACATCGAGAAAAATACCTGGAGCCAGGCGACCGCCTTCCCGGGTACGCCGGTCTTTGGACACGCCGGAGGCCTGATCGATGAGACCATCGTCTATGTGGACGGAGCAAAAAAAGATCCTGCCTCCGGCAGCTACGTGGCTTCGGATGAATGCTGGATGGGAAAGATCGATCACAAGGACCCCGACAAAATCGACTGGAGCAAGTTGCCCCCGCACCCAGGGCCCGGACGAGTTGGCATCGTGGCGGGTGCGGGAGAACATGAACACCGTGTTCTATTTTCCGGGGGAATGACGGCGCCGCATAACTACAAAGGCCTCGACAAAGACGGCAAGCCCGCCGAGATTTCGTCCGTGACCTTCGCCTACGAACTCCACGCAAAACGCTGGGACACCATTAGCGAAGATACCTTTGACGTTCGCGCCGATACCCGGGGCATCGTGTTTACCCCGCTGGGGCCGCTAATTATAGGAGGCACGCTGAAGAATTTAGCGGTTTCGGCGCGAGTGTTAGATTTGCCGAAAAAATAAGGATCTCGAGACTCCATTTAGGAACTTCGTCCCCTTCGTGAATTAAGAATCTACAATCTGCTCTCTGACGTACCTCGGTAATCTGTGTGCTTCGACTCGCCCAGGCTTACCCTGATCTGTTCCAGAGCGAACGTCACTCACCTCCTGAGGGAGCGGCGGATGGGCTTTCGACATTCGCCGCTTTTATTTTTGCGCAAATTCCCGGCGCTGGGGTACAATTCCCACCTAGTTTTTCGTTTCCTGTGTGGGGGCCAGCAGTTGAAACGATCCGCGCTGAGGAAAAACATGTTCATCCCTTCGCTAATTCGCCATCCTGAATCACCCGCTCGCTAGCGGGTTCCTTCTAAGTTCTATTTCTATTGCAGATGCATCGCTCCGCGGGCCTTCGCGCGGACGGTTGCGGAAAGTTCAAGGCGCTTATGGAAGCCGTTGCCGCTACTGCTCAGACCGAGCGCTCCCTTTGGTCCTCGCTGGTGGAGGCGGTGCGCGGGTCGCATCAGGACTACACGACCGCCAGTTTGAACCGGGCCATCCTGTTGCTGGCGGTCCCGATGGTTCTCGAGATGGTGCTTGAATCCCTGTTCGCCGTGGTAGATGTAGCGTGGGTAGGCAGGCTTGGGGCCAACGCCGTGGCCACCATTGGACTGACCGAGTCCATGCTGAGCCTAGTGTTTGCCGTCGGCATAGGCCTGAGCCTGTCGACGACCGCGATGGTCGCGCGTCGCATCGGCGAAAAAGATCCCGAGGGTGCGGCCGTGGCCGGAGTGCAGGCCATCGTCCTCGGACTGGCTGTCTCCCTCGCTATTGGCCTGCCTTGCCTTCTGTTTGCTCCCAACCTGCTGCGGCTCATGGGAGCGACGCCGGAGATCGTGGCGGTGGGCAGCGGCTACACCAGAATCTGCCTGGGCGGCAGTTGTGCGGTGCTGCTGCTGTTCTTGAACAATGCCATTTTTCGCGGGGCGGGAGATGCCGCGATCGCAATGCGTCTGCTGTGGATTTCGAACATTATTAATCTGATTCTGGATCCCTGCCTCATCTTTGGGTTAGGACCATTTCCGCGGCTGGGCGTGACCGGCGCTGCGCTAGCAACCTTCATTGGTCGAAGCATTGGCGTGATGTACCAGTTCTACCGGCTGTTGAAAGGGACCGAGCGCATTCGCATTCTCAGGCGGCAAATTCATGTTCGTCTGGATGTGCTGTGGCGGCTGTTGCGGGTTTCGTTTACTGGCATTCTGCAGTTTGCCATCGCTCACACCAGTTGGATCGGTCTGGTTCGAATCGTCAGCCTGTTCGGCGCAGCGGCGCTGGCCGGATACACGATCGCAATTCGCATCGTAATCTTTGTCATTCTGCCCTCCTGGGGACTCAGCAATGCCGCTGCCACGCTGGTCGGCCAGAACCTCGGCGCGGGCAAGCCGGACCGTGCCGAGAAAGCGGTTTGGCGCACCGGCCTCTACAACATGATTTTTCTTGGAGCGGTCGGCATTTTCTTTGTGCTGTTCGCCGAACCGGTGGTAGGGCTGTTCATCCATGACCCGGCGGTTGTTCCGCTCGGGGCAGCGTGTCTGCGCATCGTGAGCTATGGCAATCTCGGATACGCCTACTTTATGGTGATGATGCAGGCCTTCAATGGCGCTGGCGACACGATCACGCCCACAATCGTCAACTTTTTCGGCTTTTGGCTATTCGAGATTCCGTTAGCCTATTTCCTGGCACTGCCGCTCGGTATGAAGTCGAACGGCGTTTACTTCTCCATTGCCATTGCAGAATCGGCCATGGCCGCCGTGAGTGCAATTCTGTTTCGCCGAGGGAAGTGGAAGACGCAAAAAATCTGAAGATCCGCTAGCGAGCCCGGGCCAGCACCAGCGTGACATCGTCCGGTTGCTCCTTCTCGCCGATCCAGTCATCAACCGCCATGGTGACGATCTGGCTGATCTGCGGCAAGGGCAGGTGGCGATTATCGCGCACAAGATCGATCAGCCGCTGCTCGCCGAATTCGCCAAAGTCATTTTCCGGCTCGGTGACGCCGTCGCTATAGGCGACAAAGATTTCCCCAGGGTGCATCTCCACCGAGCCTTCTTCGTACGACATGTTGTCGAAGAGTCCGACGACGGTGCCCCCAGCTTCCAATCGGCGTACCACCCCATCTTTCGCAATCAGGATTGGAGGCAGGTGCCCTCCATTGCTATAAGTCAGCCGGTGTGAGCGGCCGTCGTAGATAGCCAGGAAAAGCGTCGCGTATTTTTCCGGAGGCGTGCTCTCGTAAAGTTGATGATTGAGCAGGCTCAGCAGCGCGCCAGGGGAAACCTCTACCCCTTCCGGCCAGGCGGCCATCATTCTGCCGGCACCGGCAACCGCGCCTACCGCAACCGGTTCACGCATTTGCGGCAGGCTCTCGACGCTGTACGCGCGGACCGCCGAGTGGATAGTCGCCATCAGTAGCGCGGCAGAAATTCCTTTTCCGCTGATGTCTCCCACCGCCAGGATCATCTTGTCCGAGCTGGCGGTCAGGAAGTCGTAATAGTCTCCGCTCACCGTGCGCGCGGGGCGGCAGAATCCATGCACTTCCAACGATTCGAGTTCTGAGATCTGGCGCGGAAACAATTGCGCCTGCACTTCCTGAGCGATCGAAAGTTCATTCTCCAGACGCTGCTTCTCCTTCTGCTCCTGGATCAGCTTCTCAATCGAAGCCGTCATCGAATTGAAAGAGAGTGCCAGATCGGAGAGCTGGTCGTGAGAGCGGATCGGGATGCGATGGCTGAAGTCGCCTCGATCCACGCGCCGAGTAGCGCTGTGAAGTTCGGCAACGGCAGCAGTTACCGTCCGAGTCATACGCGTGCCGATGATCAGCGCGATCAGTTCGATGATTCCGAAGAAGATGGCAACGCCAACCAGGATCGAGGTCACACCCTCGATAAAGCTTCCCAGCGCTGCAAACAGGTGGTTGTACAAAATGGAGGGGCGGGTACTCACCCTTACCACGGCTCGTTGACCTTCAGACTGCCCAGTTTTCCAGTCCACCACCGGCAGGAAGGTACCGAACCAGATTTCTCGATCGAACGCTCCCGATGCAGGAGGCAGCTTTCCTACCGTAAACGTTGGCTGTGGTTCTTGCCCATCGACTCGATACGAAACACTCTTACCGCCGGAATCGTTGTCGATTCCGCTGTGCTTCGCGCTGGCGAGCGGGGATGCTGCCTGATTCGCGTCGGTGTTCGCCGCATTGTCTTCCAGAACAATTCCCCGGGCATAAAGCCTAATTTCGCCAAGGCCGGCCGCGATCTTCCCCATAAGTGCTTTGTCGAAAGGTTCACTGGTTACGACCGTCAGCTTGTTGCCCGCAATGGGAAGAAATGAAGCAACTCGCAAATTCAGTTGATCCCGGTCACGAACGATATCTTCAAAGTTGCCCTTCACGAACGTAGGCAACGTGAGCGACGCGCCGTTGAAGTCGTTGCAGAGCGGCAGTGGCTTGTCGCCATACCACGCACAAACCTGGCGTCGTCCCCAGGCAGGATCCCGCCGGCGCAGTCCCGCCAATGATTCGGCCGACGGCTTCTCTCCCCGCTCGAGACGCGCTGCCAGTTCGTTACCTACAGCCGAGTTCACCGCCTCAAGGCTCCGCAACTGGCTGTGGATCTCAGAGGTCACCACAAAGACGGCAAACTGTCCGCCCAGGCCGTAAAGCGTGATCAGCGCCATCGCCACCAGCAGCACGGCGGGAATGACGCCGATGAAAACATAAGTCACGATCAGCCGGTTGCGCAGCCGCCAAAGAATTCGCCGTCGGATCCAGCGAAACGCGAGAATGAAAAAGAGAACAGCCGCGCAAAAGCTTAAAAAGCCGACCCACCCACCCAGATGATCTCCCCATGAAGGCAAGAACAATCCCAGAAGTTTTTCGAGCCCAAACAAAGCTGCCGCCAGCGCAGCCAGATAGCAGGCCAGGCGCGCCATTCGTCCCGTTGGCCACAGTTCCGCTTGAACTAACTTATGCCGTAATTTTGGGTATGACCACCGCATCTCTGAGTAAAGGTTCAAAGTCTCAAGCTTTCAAAGTTTCAAGGTCGAGTACCGGACCCTTGAAAGCATCGAAACTGGAAACCTTGAAACCTATCTTTCCATCAAATTTCTGGATAAAAGTCAAAAAAAGCTTCCAGACTGGTGCGCAACTGCTTCTCAATGTCTTCTTTGCTGCCTTCCAGCACATGCATCGTGACGAACGCCTCGCGTCCATTCGTCAGCTTCACGGGCGCTTGGCCCACTTCGGAAACCTCTTCGGAAGGCAGCAGCCTCATGCCATAAACGAGTGTCAGATTTGCCATGAATTGATTTTACGACGTTCCCTGCGAAGGCCGTAGTTTTGTCGATATTTTTGAAATCCAGAATTTCGTTTAGAATTCCGGCGTGCCCAGAATCCTGGTTTCCATCTTCTCTGCTGCTTTCTTCACGGTGGCGATTGCAAAAGTGGCTCTGGCCCAGCAGGAGCCTGCTGCTCCGTCCTCCTCGCAGCCGCAGGTCAAAGTCAATATGTTGAATGTGTGTACTCCTTCTGCGGAGGAGCAGAAAGAAATTGCCGCCGCTCTGGCGCGGGTGCCCAAGCAACCCTTGTTCGGGACAGATTTTGAAGTCTCCCGAGGCCGTTCGACGCTCACAGATATGCCGGCATTCCTGGAAGCCGGACAGCCCGGGCATGTTGCCGGAGAGCCGTCAGTATCCAGCTACGTTCGCATTCGCCGTGAGTTTTCTGTGCAGGCCATGTTTTCCAGCGTGCAGTACTCCTTCAGCAATGATGGCGTCACCATGATCGAGACCATGGTTCTGCACGTGCGTGATCCGAAGGATCTGATCGAAGTTTCGCTTGAAGACAGCGCCTCGGCTGTCGCCAGTTCCGACGCAATGCTGCTGGCCAATACGCCGGTCAATCGCCTCCGCCTCGAGCGATTCGGAAAACCGTCGATCGCACTGGCCCGTTGTCAGGCTAGCGCGGCAGGACCTGCCCCCGATCAGAGTGCGTACGAACCGCTGTTTCGCGGCGCATCGGAACTCATGGCCGATTACCGTGGGTTGTTGGGCGTGAAGACGGTCGTGCCCCAGGAGTTAGCGAAAATTAAGGGAGTATCGAAGCCGGCATCGAACCCCAAGGTCGTATCAAAGCCCAAAGCCAGCAAGGCAGCGCCCGATAAATAGTGCGGCATCAAGGCTCCGCGATCTGCTGCTCAAATGCGGGCTGTGCATCGAAACCTGAACTCGACCATCTAATTGCTACGCACGAGAACACATGAGCGAAACTCGCAATGTTGTGATTATCGGCTCCGGATGCTCCGGACACACCGCCGCTTTGTACACGGCACGCGCCAATCTGAAACCGCTGGTGATCGAAGGCCACGAACCAGGTGGTCAGCTGTCCATGACCACGTTGGTCGAGAACTTTCCCGGCTTCCCCGAAGGGATTATGGGCCCCCAGTTGGTCGAGAATATGCGCAAGCAGGCCGAGCGTTTCGGAGCGGAATATCGTATGGCGCATCTGACCAGCGCCGACCTCAGCCAGCGGCCATTCGTTTTGCATCTCGGGCACCAACAAGTCCACACCCAGACGCTGATCATTGCCAGCGGCGCGTCGGCTCGCTGGTTGGGCTTGCCCCATGAGCAGCAGTTAATCGGTCACGGAGTTTCGTCCTGCGCAACCTGCGACGGGTTCTTCTTTTCCGGAAAAGAAATCGTGGTGGTCGGCGGCGGCGATTCGGCCATGGAAGAGGCTCTATTCCTAACCCGCTTCGCGACCAAGGTTACGGTCATTCACCGCCGCGATGCCTTTCGCGCATCCAAAATCATGCTGGAGCGCGCGCAGCATCACGACAAAATTAATTTCTTGCTCGACACTGTCGTCGAGGATGTCTATGACGTTAACCATAAGGAGGTCACCGGACTCAAGCTGCGCAATGTGAAGACCGGCAAAGTCTGGGACTTTCCCACCAGCGCTTTATTTCTCGGTATTGGCCACGAGCCCAACGCAAAAATGTTTGCAGGACAGCTCGACACCGACGCCGACGGCTATCTCAAAACTCACAACTACGTATTCACACGCGTGCATGGAGTGTTTGCGTGCGGCGATGTGCAGGACCGGCGCTATCGCCAGGCGATCACCGCCGCTGGCACGGGGTGCATGGCCGCGATGGAAGTGGAAAAGTATCTCGAGGAATTGGGCCGCTAACGCCGTCCGTTACCCGCCGTCTCACGAAGATAGCGCCATCAATTTCGCGTTTTTCACTGCTTTCTTCCCGGTTTCTCGGGCGTTTCCAGGCGAAATCCCGCGCCTTCTGGTGCTCGCAAGAGTCACTCCCCACCGCGTTCTTCCCAAGGTAGCCTGAGCAGTTGAGTAGGGCAGTTCCAGCCGCGCTACGGTCGACATCTCAGGCGCAACCACGGAGGAATACCTTCATGCGCGTTCGCCTCGTCTATCTTCTCGTCTTCTGTGCCAGCCTTTCGGCACAGCAGGCGTCTCAACCATCACTGACCATCTACCAGGATTTCGCCGTCATCCGGCAGGAGATCCCGCTGGACCTGAAGTCCGGCGTGAACCAGTTCACCCAGAGTGAGATCACGATGCACGTCGAGCCGGATTCGGTCATTTTGCGCGATCCCACCGGCAAGCACTCTTTGCAAGTTCTCGAGCAGAATTATCGCAATGATCCGATTACCGAAGTCGCGCTGCTCTCACTCTACGAAGGCCAGACCATCGAGTTTCAATCGGGTGATCGCATCATCAAAGGCAAAGTGATCCGTAGCGGTTACGTTCCGCACAATTACTTTGCCATGAACCGCTACGGCCAAAGCTATTACCAGCAACAGATGGCTGTGGGTGCCGAGCAACCCGTCATCGAAGTGGATGGACAGTTGCGTTTCAGCCTGCCAGGCATTCCGATCTTCCCACGGCTCACCGACGACAGCATCCTGAAGCCTCGGCTGGAATGGCTGATCTCGACCGACAAGCCCGGGAAGTTTCCCGCCGAATTTTCCTATGTCAGCGGCGGCATGAGGTGGGAGGCCGATTACAACATTGTTGCGCCCGACAAGGGAGATGTAGTGGACGTCGTCGGCTGGGTAACCATCGACAACCCGAGCGGGCGCACGTTCGACAGTGCCCGTATCAAGCTCATGGCCGGTGACGTCAACAAGCTTCAGCCAGGAATGACTGCAAAGAATTTCGCACAATTGGAAATGCGTGCGGCGGATGCCGCGGCTCCTGCAGTTACCGAGAAAGCATTCGACGAATACCACCTCTATACGCTGGATCGCAGTACCACGCTGCGCGACCGCGAAACCAAGCAGGTGGAATTCATCCATGCCGCCGGCGTGGCCAGCAAGCAGCTCTTTATCTACGATGGCGCGCAGATCGATTACAACCGCTACAACGGGTGGAACTGGGAAAACATTCGCAACGATCATTCCTACGGAACAGAGTCCAATCCCAAAATCTGGGTGATGCGCGAGTTCGTCAACTCAGAGTCCAACCATCTCGGCATGCCCCTGCCCAAGGGACGCGTGCGTTTCTATCGCCACAATGTTGATGGCCAGGTGGAATTCACCGGCGAAAATACGATCGACCACACTCCGAAAGACGAGACGGTCCGCATCTACACCGGAAACGCATTCGATATCACTGGCGAGCGCCATCGCACAAACTATGTCGTCGAAGCCCCGAGGAATTCAGCGACAGAGACCTTCGAAATTAAAGTTCGTAACCACAAGAAGGAAGCGGTGGAGGTGCGCGTAGTCGAGCACCTCTATCGCGGCAAGAACTGGGAGATCGTGTCGAAATCTGACGCCTACCAGAAAAAGGACAGCCAGACCATTGAGTTTCCCCTGAATGTGGCGCCTGACAGCGAAAAGGTGATCACCTACGCGGCGCACTACACGTGGTAGAGATCAGCACGGCTGCATAAGTATGCAGGTGCAGGGCGTGAGACCAATTACGCCCTGCGACTTGTCACTTGTGATACAAATTTCTGTGGTCTTCATACAACTGTCCGGCACGCGTCTTCCTATCCATCCGGACCTGGCAGGTACTTCATGCTAAGGGCCTTTTTCGTCCATCTTTCAGAGAACCGCAGTTTGCGCAACTTTGCTGAGCGCTCCTCTCTCGGCCGCCGCGTCTCCGGCCGCTTCGTCGCGGGCACCGAAATTTCCGATGCGGTGCGCGTCACCCAAACCGTGAATCGAGCTGGAATGGCTGTCAGCATTGATAACCTTGGCGAGAACGTTACCAACCCCGATGAGGCCCGCCACAGCGCAGCGCTTTATCACGAGATTCTGGATGCGATTGAAGCCAACAACCTGAAAGCCAACATCAGCCTAAAGCTGACTCATATGGGCCTCGATGTAGATGAGGGCCTGGCGCGCGAACTAGTCGGCAAGTTGGTGGCCCGCGCGGCGGCCATGAATCCTCCTGGTTTCGTGCGCGTGGATATGGAGGGATCTCCTTACACCCAACGCACTCTCGACTTCGTGCACGAACTACACCGCATGCCGGGGAACGGAAACAGCGTGGGCACCGTGATCCAGGCATACCTCAAGCGCTCCGAAAGGGATGTCGAGAAATTGCTGTCCGAAGGCATTCGGATCCGTTTGTGCAAGGGAGCTTACAAAGAACCAGCCAGCATTGCCTTCGAAAGCAAGGCCGACGTGGACGCCAATTTCATCAAGCTGATGAAGATGCTGATGAAAAGCGGGATCTATCACGGCATCGCCAGCCACGACGAGCACATCATTCGCGAGGGACAAGCCTTCGCGACCCGAGAGAATATCTCGCGCGATGCCTTTGAGTTTCAGATGCTGTATGGAATTCGCCGCGACCTGCAACAGAACCTGGTACGCGACGGCTGGCGAATGCGTGTCTACGTGCCCTTCGGGACGGAGTGGTATCCATACTTCATGCGGCGACTGGGAGAGCGTCCGGCGAATGTCTTCTTCATCGCGCGGAACATGCTGCGCGCGTGATCAGTGCCCCATCTCAGGATCTATTCAGGAACTGTGACCGGCGCACTTCATGACTCCCAGAAATCTGCTCCACGGCCCGACAGCTTGCCGGTATTGATAAGCCATGATCCTGGAAATCTGATGCAAGTGTGTTAGATCATGCGCTGCCCACGTCGCAAGTAATTGTGAGAGGGTCACAATTCCGAGCTCAGGATGTCGTCCACGGCGATCGAGATCGCCCTCCTTCAAGTTCAGTCCACGTAGTTGGCGCAAATTTTCCGATCGCAGGCGACCAAATTCGTCCAGCAACTGCGCCAGCGATTTGCCCTTGCTGGCTCGCTCCTGCGCAAATCGGTCGAATGGTCCAAAGGCGCGCGACTGCCCTACCTCGAGGATCATCCTCACGCGGGGCATCCAATCTGTGATTTCACCGTGAATTAAGTGGCCAATCACTTCGAAGGCGCTCCACGTGGCTTCGCCTTCGTTGGTATGAGTCCATTGCTCCGGCAGATCGCGCAGAAGCGCATTGAGCGCCGCCGGAGTGCGGGTGAGGAGTGCGATTGTGTCCTCGAGATTATGTCGCATGGTCTTCACTCATAAGCAGGGAAACTCTGATGGTCTGGATGCGACTGCGCGCAATCTCGATCCATTTTTTCAGATAGACCCTAGGGGAAACATCGGTGAACCAACGTGCCATGCCGCTGGCACCTCCGGGCCAATTTCATCTGCTGCAATCGTTGCTAGCATCGCGATATGCATTACACCGCTCCGGAAGAATTGGTTTACACGTTTTCGCTGTTCGTATCTCCCGATCTCGAGGACGAGAAAATCGACCTGATTCGAGGCGCATTAGTGATCGCCCGCACCGAGTATCCCGATCTTGATATCGAGGAATACGCCGGCCGTATCGAGCGGATGGCGCGCCGGGTGGCTGCAGGCGCGGCCGATCTCGATCATCAGCGCACGCTTGCCGCGCTCAACCACGTGGTTTTCGAGCAGGCAAATTTACGCGGCAATCGGGATGACTACTACGATCCCAGGAACTCGTTTCTGAACGATGTGCTCGATCGTGGGCTGGGAATTCCGATTACGCTTTCCATCATTTACATGGAGGTAGCGAAGCGCGTCGGATTTCCGCTATCGGGAGTGGGCATGCCGGGACATTTCCTGCTGAAACATTACGGCGACAGCGGTCAGGAAATTTTGATCGATTGCTTCAATCGCGGGGACATTCTGAGCCGGCAGGATTGCCAGAGCCGCCTCGATGAAATCTACTCGGGCGAGATGAAGCTGCGCCCTGAGTTCCTGCACCCTATCAGCCGGCGCCAGATCCTGACCCGCATGCTCAATAACCTGAAAACCGTTTATCTTTCCACTCGCAACTTCCGCAAGGCGCTGCCCATTGCAGATCTGATTCTGGTGATCTATCCGCGGTCGGCCGAAGATGTGAAGCAGCGCGCTCTCCTGCGCTACAGCATGGGCCTGCATCGGCTCGCTGCCGAGGATTTGGAGGACTACCTGAAGATTTCTCCAACGGCGTCGGATGCAGATGAAATCCGACAGATGTCGTTATCGATCCGCCGAATGATGGCGCTGATGAATTAGTACTCAGTTGTCACTACTCAGTACTCAGTACCCAGTACTCAGAAAAAACGGACTCGGAGAGAACAGAGCGTACTCGAGCGCAATTCTGGAAACCGCCCGCACCAAGTGACTCATCCCCGACACTGAGTACTAGGTACTGAGTACTAGGTACTGTACTGTTCCCCTACTCCTGCGGCCCGCCCTCTCCGCCCTCGGGCGGAGCCAGCGGCAACCGAGTCGCGTCGCGCATCATGTCGCGCTCCTGATCAGAGAACATCCCTTTGAAGCGATCAGAATTGATGATCTTCTCGCGCTGATCCGGAGGCATGGCTCGCAAGTCGCGAACCGCCGTTGTGACCATCCGTTGGCGGTCGGGCGGAAGCTGGCGGAACCGGCTGAAGATCTGGCGCGCATCCTGCTTCTGCTCCGGAGTCAGATGCTCCCAGGTTTCCATGCGGTTGAGCATGCGCAACTGCTGCTGCGGCGGAAGGCTGGAGAAATGCTGCAGGCGTTCCCGAAGCTGCTGCTGCCGCTGCGGAGGCAACTGCCGGAACGCCGGGTCATTCTGCAGTGCCCGCTCCTGCTCCTCGGGCGGTAGATCTTTGTAGCGGCGTAGCCAGTCTCCCGCGTGACCTTGTTGCATTGGAGGGCTGGGTTGCTGATTGACGACGTGGTCCCGTTGCTGGTTCGGCGTCCGATCCGGCTGGCGACCTGGACTTTGAGGCCTGGCGGACGGCGGAGCGGGAGTTTGCCGCCGCGGTTCCGGCGGATGCGCGTTAGGCTTTTGTCCGAATGAAGTAGGCGGAACTGCAAGTGCCATGCCTAGGAAGGCAGTCGCCAAGCCTGCGGTTATTTTTCTCCGTTGCCTCATTGCGCTGCTTCTGCGGGACCTCGCCCAGTCCCAAGTTGTTTATGGATTCGCCACGACGTTTTGTTGCACGTCCAGATCATCCAGCATGTCGAAGTCCGCATAGAGATCGTGGTTTTTATCCAAGGTTTGCAGGTCGCTGACCGCAGTCCCGGGAGCTGCCGGAGTTGCCGCTACGTTTCCGTACCGATGGTTGCCGCGCGCAAAGAACATGCCCACTCCAACCCCCATCACCACCGTCAGAGCGGCCGCCAGCACCGGCTGCCGGAACCAGCGCAACCAGCCTGCTTGTGGCTTTGCCATTTCCTCGCGCAGGCGGGCTTGCAACCGGACATCGAAATAGGGCGAGGGCTCTGGCACGCGCCATTCGTCGAGCAGAGCCATGGTCTCGCGCATACCCTTCAACTGCTCCGTGCAAGCCTTGCAACTGGACATATGACTGCTTTCATCCGCGGTGGGCTCGCTGATTCCAGCGGCCACATCGGGCATCCGGTCACGGATTTCATCGCATTTCATAACCGCTTCCCCTTAAACTTCTTCGCCAGTCGCTTCACAAATCAATCAGTCTTGCTAAATGAATTCTTTTAATTCTTCCCGCAAAGTCTCGTAGGCGCGAAAGAGCAATGATTTCGTAGCCGACTCGCTCTTCTTCAGCACCTCGGCAATCTGCTTGTAATCCATCTGCTGGTACTTGTGCATGATGACCGCTAATCTCTGCTGCTCGGGCAACGCTTCCACCTTGCGCCGGATCGCCATCATCCGCTCGCGCACCACCATGGCCTGCTCAACGTTGAGGGAGGCATCGGGCAACTCGAGCGTGGTGCCGCTTTCCTCGTCCGGCTCATCCAGGCTGACCTGGACCTCAGGCCGTTCGTGGCGCGTGTCGCGCGCGTGGTTCACCGCCAGGTTCGTAGCAATACGGTAGAGCCAGGTTGTAAATTTCGCACTCGCCTCATAGCTCTCGCGCGAGCGATATACCCGCAAAAAAACTTCCTGTGCCAGATCCTCGGCAGCCGCCGCATTGCGCGCCATGCGATACATGAAACTCAGCATCGGCCGGCGATATTTCTGAACCAGATACTCGAACGCCGACTGATCGCCCGCCTTGACGCGAAGCATGATCTCGGCGTCGGAGAGCGATCCTCCGCCTGCGAATGCCGGTGAAAAGCCGGCGGACGCCTGTGGCGACGCAGCCATCAGTATGCCGGGATCGAGTGCGGCAGCGCTCACATCTGTGCTAACCCTATGGGCAGCCGAAAGTTGCGCTTCTCCCCCTTCCCCGGAAGAGCCGGAACTCCCCTGTTCTGAAGAAGATAGGAAAGGCCGCCCGGGGTTGGATTCAACCGCCATTTCGTGTACGCCAACAGGCTACCACGGCGGGGCTGCTTGTATTAAGTAATTGGGTCCATTGGGGAATTGGGCACTTTGAAAACCGGCGCGGCACACAGCGCTACTACCGTCGGACGGCGGCTTCAGCCCTCTTGGGGGGCTCCACGAACTCAGGGTCTGGATTTCAGGTTCCATTCATGTCGGGCATGTAGGCTTCCTCTGAATCATTGGGGTTCGGCCAAGAAATGCGTGCGATAGGATATCCGGGCCGGGAACTGCCAATTGTTTTACCCCAAATTCTTTCCAAAGAGGCAATGAACGATGACCCCCAGGAGCGCATCACTTTCGCCGACGTTTAGAATCCGCAACCACAAATTTTGCACTCGTGATGCCTTCGGCTCTTTCATCAGCCATGTTCTGGCTGCCCCTGTGCATCCCATAACTCGGACGGCGCTGGTAGTCTTCGCGTCTCTACTGATATGGCCATGGTCAAGTTCGGCGCAGAGTGCACCTTCCGAGAGCATTCAGGTGGAACCGCCCCCGGCTTTGTCGGAGCCTGAAAGTGCGGGACCACCCACGCCGATTACGCTGGATGATGCGATTCGGCTGGCCCAACAAAATGATGCACAGTACCTTTCCGCGGTGACCGATGCCAAAGTGGCGCAGCAGGATTCCGTGCAGGCACGCGCCGCCCTGCTGCCATCGCTCAATTACAGCCAGCAATTCCTCGGCACTCAAGGCAACGGCATCACCCCCAGCGGGCGCTTCGTCACCAATGACGGCGTGCATGTGTACCGCGTATGGGGAGTGGTACACCAGGACATTCCGGCGGGCTTTTTCACGCTTTCACCCTACAGGCGGGCTCGTGCAGCAGCGGCAATCGCTCAAGCCAAAGCAGAAATCGCCCGCCGCGGATTGGTGGTAACGGTGACCCACGCATTCTTCGGCCTTCTGGCTGCACAGCAGAAGTACGCGACTGCGCAGCACTCCCTAAGTCAGGCTCAGGAATTCGTGGATACCACCAAAAAATTGGAAGCCGGCGGAGAGGTCGCTCACAGCGATGCCATCAAAGCTCAGCTGCAGTACGACCAGCAAAAAGTAGTTCTGGAGGATGCTGCGCTTGCCATGGACGACGCCCATCTCGCCTTGGGCGTACTGGTCTCGCGCAAGTTCGATCAGCATTTTACGGCCGTCGCTAACCTGGAAGAGGTGCCGGTCATTCCCGGTTTTCATGATGTACAAGAAATGGCCATGAAGGCGAACCCTGTGCTCAAAGCCGCACTGGAAGCGGTACGCCAGGCCCAGTCGGAGGTGACCATTGCTCGTGATGGTTTCTTTCCTACAGTAACCTTTGACGGGGTTTATGGCATCGAAGCCAACGAGTTGGCATTGCATAGTCCGGTTGCGGCTGCGCCACAGCTGGGGGCTCTACCGAACCTGGGGTACTTCATCACCGCCTCATTGAACATGCCGGTCTGGAATTGGGGCTCGACGCTTAGCAAGCTGCGGCAGGCAAAGTACAAGCGGCAGCAATCTGAAGTGGAACTATCCGAGACTCAGCGGGAAACCCTCAGCAACCTGTATTCGTATTACAACGGGGCGGTGACCGCCCGCTCGGAGCTTGCCACCCAGCGCGAGGCCGCTGACCTGGCCGAACAGAGCGTCCGCCTCACCACCTTGCGCTACCGCGCGGGAGAAGCTACCGCGCTCGAAGTCGTGGATGCGCAGAACGCACTCGCGACCGCGCTCAATGCGTTAGCAGACGGGCAGGTCCGCTACCGAGTGTCATTCGCCACGCTGCAGACACTCACAGGAACCTTCTAGGCGATGGCTACGGAAGTGGAGAAGCACGAATGATTGTTGGGAGAAATTTGCATTCCACCGGCGGCCAGCATCGCAGTGTGCGCTGTGATCTTCTTCCCATCCTGCTGGTTGCTCTTCTGATGAGTTGCGGAACCGTTCGCCCGACCGTGTACCAGGTTGAGGTCACGCCTTCCGCGCAGGCCATGGCTGCCGGGTCGCAACAGACGGTAACATTTACTGCAACGGGAATATTCGGCTATGGCACGTCGCGAGCCTTGCAACCCTCCGATGGGCTCAGTTGGACATCCTCCAACGCTGGGGTGGCCGCCATCACTACAGACGGAACCGCGTCATGCAGCGCTCCCGGTCAAGCGATGATCACAGCAACTGTGCCGATTCATGTGGTCGCGGGGACGAGTCCTACGGTTAGCGGTACAGCGACACTGACGTGCATGTGAGGTCCAAGTTCATACCCGACCCACCAATCTCCGTCGCGGCTCGTATCGAGCATTCCCCAAACTGTCGACTTGCTCGCAGCGCGAACTCCCGAACGACCCTCAGAACCACGGAACCGCTGTGTCATCGGTCTTCAGAAAGTTTAATAGCTGTCCGGCTGCCTTCACGCGGCCGGAGGTGGCGGGGTGAACACCATCGTTGATGTTGTCCTGACAGGACCAAGTCAGGCCATCATTGCGCCCCAGCAACCCGTTCGTCCAGTAATAAGCAGCCCATGAAGCCCACGGTGCTACAACCGGACCATTGGCCGGGTTGTAGTTGAGATTGTTCACTCCGTTCACCTGGTCCTGAATGAGCGCCTTAACCGCAAAACCGGTTTCATAGGCTGTCGGCTCGGGTTGGGCGTTCCTTACACCGTTCGAGTAAGCGGTGTAGTTGACGCTCGACAGGTAGAGAATCTTCGTATTCGGGAACTTGACCAGTATATTTCGGGCTATGTTTTCTAACATGCCCTGCAAGTCCGGAATGGATGGAGGATGCGACACGTCTACATCATTCAGCCACACAACCTCAACCTGCAGAGGAGAAACGCCCGCGTTAGGTAGATAAGCGTAAGTTATCAATCCCCAGAAATAGCTGCTGGGGGCCTGGAGTTCGTCTGCGCTGGAGCTCCCCGTGCCTCCGTTCACCAACACCAGGCTCGAGCTCTTCGCAGGATCGGAACTGCCTAGATTTACCAGCTGGTCGGAGACGTCTTCAGTATTGGAATGGCCGATGGTCAAGAATGCGTATTTTCCATTCGGGTTCGGGTTTCCATTCACGTCCAAAGGCTGGATCGCTTGCGCCATGCTCACGCCATACGCGTGATGAGTGGGATCATCGACATTGCTGCCGTTGGCATACAAGCCGCCTTGGTATGTTCCGTAGTAACCGGTTCCCAAGTCAGTGATAGCGACCAGCGGCGAGGTAGTTCCAGTAGCGTCCCAACTTATGTTATTGCACTTGGCTCCGGTGCTAGCTTGGACCGACATCGTCACTAGCAGCGAGGCAGTGCTGGGGGGATTGTTGGAATCTGTGACCTGTACCACAAAAGAGTAATTGGCTAGGCCAACTGAAGATGAGACGGTACCGCTGATCAATCCGGAACTGGAAAGCGATAAGCCCGCGGGCAAACTGGAACCGGAAGCGAGTGTCCAGCTTGTCTGTCCTACGCCACCGACCGCGGTCAAAGTTGCCTGGTAAGCCCCACCCTGGGTCGCTATAGGCAAGGTCGGGAAGGTGCTGATTCCAAGTGCAGTGGCGGCGGTTCCCGTTCCCGTGAGACTTATGCTCTGGTTGGGCAACACATCATAGGTCACCGAGACCGTGCCGGTAATATCGCCCAACAGGAATGGAACGTACTGGACCTGGAAGCTGAAGGATGACCCTGCGTTTACCTTGACTGGACTCGTGTATCCGCTTTGCAGGAAAGGTAGAGTTGTAGTGACGGACTCAATCGTGAACGCAGTCGTGCCCGAATTCGTAATCGTGACAGTTTTCGCGGGGCTCGCGCTCCCTAGCGTTTGATTGCCAAAAGCTAAGGAATTGGTATTCAGCGATGACACCGCTGTCGTGCTGACCCCTTCACCGTTCAGCGTGACCGTCTGGGATGTGGTTGTGCTAAACGAGAACGTTGCCGTCGCTTGAACACTCCCGGAGGTAGTAGGGGTGAAGGAGAACATGTAAGTGGTGTAGGCGTTGGGAGCGAGTGTGATCGGATAGGTTCCGCTGATTAGTTTGAACGCGGACGATCCCGTAAGCGCAATATTGGTGATAGTAGAACTGGTAGATCCAAGGTTATAGACAACCGCCGTCTGCGGAATGGTGCTGGTGGTCCCGCTGAGCGTCGGAGGAAAGTAGACGCCATCCGGGAAAGCGGTAATCGCGCCAGTCAAAATCGAAACTAGTATCCCAGAGCCGCTGATGCTTCCCGAAGTAGCAACGACGTTAGCCGAACCTAACTGGGCGGCTGTGGCCAGCCCGGTCGAGGTAACCGTCGCCGCTGCGCCACTGCTGGTCCAGGTAACTGAATTGGTAAGGTTCTGCGTGCTTCCATCTGAGTAGTTGCCAGTTGCCGTGAATTGCTGGGTAAGGCCCTGGTCCAGAGAAATGATGGACGGCGTCACAGTGATGGAGGTCAAAGTGGCGGTGGGCCCCACAGTCAACGTAGTCGAAGACGTTGTTGTTCCCAGCGTAGCGGAGATGGTAGTGCTCCCAACTGCGAGACTGGTCGCCAAGCCATTGGTGCCGGCAGTATTGCTGATGCTCGCCACCGTCCCCAGCGAAGATGCCCAGGTCACCGACGACGTGATGTCGTGACTGCTCCCGTCGCTGTAAGTGCCCGTCGCCGTGAACTGCTGCACCCCGCCCAGGGCAATCGTGGGATTTTGCGGACTGATCGCGATCGAGACAAGATTGACGGCTCCTAACCCGTTCGCATTCGTTAGTGAGAAGACATTGGCATCGGCATAGGACGGCGCGTTGTATCCTCCGAAAACAATCATTCGGTTCGACGCCGGATCGTAAATCGCGCTGTGATCATAACGAGTGGGCCCGGCCGTCGTGGTTGCCAGTTGTATCCATGTCGGTGTACCCGCGACGCCGTTTGCGTTTGCGAGGATCCATGTGTCACTGAGTATGACGGTGCCGTCCCATCCACCGTAGATCACCATTCGGCTGTTTTGACTGTCATAAACGGCAGAATGACCTGTTCTCGCAGACGGGCCGTTCCCTGAAACCGTGAGTTGCGTCCACGTCGGTGCACCTCCCGAACCGTTCGCATGAGAGAGCACCCAAACATCGCTAAACATTGGCGATCCCGCGTCGCCACCGAACAAAATCAGCGAATTGGTCGCGGCATCGTACACGCCCGCGGCGTTTTCCCTCGCGCTAGGCGGCGTTCCCGAAGGAACTACGTTGGTCCACACAGGTGTTGCACTGACGGCGTTCGCGTTGCTCAATATCCATACGTCATTAAAGTAAGTGGCAGTGCAGTCGAAGCCCCCGAAGATGATCAGCGAGTTCGTCGTGGAATCATAGACAGAGGTGTGCCTCATGCGAGGTGTCGGAGCCGTTCCCGAAGGAGTTTCCGTTAACCATGTCGGGGTTCCACCCACCGTATTCGCATTGCTCAGGATCCAGTAATCATTCATACATGGACCTGCGCCATTTTGACTCCCGCCGAAGACCATCATTCGGTTGCTTGGCGAATCGTACAACCCGGTGTGACCGAAACGCGCAACCGGGTGTGCCCCTGTGGCGGTGCCGAGCTTCGTCCAATCAACGTTGTTAGCGCTCATCACGCCGATATCGCGATCGTAATCGCTGTAGGTGATGCTGTACGTGTGCTGACCCGCGTACACAAAGAGACCGGTGGTGGCTGGATCGTAGAAGGCGGACTGCGAGTAACGAACTGGCGGGCCACCAACGTACCATTGCGAACCGGACTGCAGTCCATTCGCTACCGTGAGCGTGAACGAGTGATTGCTGCTCTGCAGCTTATTTGTGCTGCTGGTCCCCGCAAAGACATACATGTTGTTAAGCGCTTGGCTGTAAACGGCAGTGTGGAATTCCACGATGGGGGCGGTGCCCTGAACACTCAGCTGTGTCCAGGCTGGAGCGCCTCCAAGTCCGTTGGCGAACGTTAAAATCCAGGTATCTCCTAACGTGGTGGTGGCGTAGTTGCCGCCAAAAACAATCATGCGGTTGTTAGCGCTGTCGTAGATCGCACTGTGGCCTGTGCGCACGTGGGGGGCTGTGCCGGTGGGCGATAATTTCGTCCACACCGGTGTGCCGCCTTGGCCATTGGCATTGGAGAGCACCCAAACGTCGCCGAGGGACCCTCCCCCGGCGTCGCCGCCGTAAATGGTCATGATGTGATTGACGGGATCGTAGATCGCTGAGCTGCCTTCGCGCGCCGCGGGAAGCGAACCGGTTGGCGAGAGCTGTGTCCACGTGGAAGTGCCACCCGCGCCGTTGGCATTGCTGAGCACCCATACATCGTTGAAGAAGTGCCCATTGCAATCACTTCCGCCGAACACCGTGAGTGTATTGCTTCCCGCATCGTACACGCCTGTGTGATGCAGACGCGCGTTTGGAGCACTCCCCGACGGGCTTAGAGCCAGCCAATTGGAGGAACCGCTCTGGCCGTTCGCGCCATCGAGAATCCACACGTCGTTCGTACAAGGCCCCGGAGAACCCAGCCCCCCACCGAATACCGTCATGCGGTTGCTGGTTTGATCATAGGTTGCAGTATGTCCAAATCGTGCCGAAGGTGCGGTTCCGCCCGGCACCAGAGCCGTATAGATGAGAGGCGAGCCGTTGGTCAGCGAAGTCGTTTCCAGCCAGACATCATTCAAATTGGCATTGTTGGCGCTTTGCTGTCCCCCGAAAATGACGATCTGCTGGCTCGTGGGATCGTAGATGGCGGAATGAGCAAATCGAGCAACCGGCCCTTGTTGAGTCCATGTAGACTGACTCGTCTGGGCGGTCACGGTGAGCGTGGTGGTTCCGGTCACACTTCCCACTGTGGCGCTGATCGTGGTTGTACCGGCAGCAACGCTGCTGGCCAGGCCGGTACTATTGACAGTCGCTACGTTGGTCGCCGACGAACTCCAGTTCGCACTGTTGGTCAAATTCTGCGTGCTGCCGTCGCTGTAGTTACCCGTTGCTGTAAATTGCTGATTGTTGCCGAGCGTAATCGTTGGCGCAGCCGGAGTTACGGTAATTGACTGCAGTGTGGCAGTCACGGTCAAAGGAGTTGAGTCGCTGATCTGGCCGATGGTGGCTCCGATGGTAGTTGCACCTGCGGCCAAAGCTGTCGCCAAGCCCTGGGTGCCCACCGTATTGCTGATACTAGCAACGGCCGTCGCCGAGGAACTCCAGGTGACCGATTGAGTCAAATCGTAGGTGCTTCCGCCAGTGAATGTACCCTTCGCATGATATTGCTGCGTAGCTCCAACACCCAGGGAAAGATTTGCCGGTGTGACTGTGATCGACGTCAATCCATTAGTGTTTCCGGTTCCCGAAAGGCTGACCGTTTGCGGGCTGTTGTTCCCGCTGTCGGTCACGGTTAGCGTGCCCGTGCGCGTACCCACCACGGTCGGGGTGAACGTAACGTTGATCGTGCACCTTTGTCCTGCGGTCAGCGAACTTCCGCAGTTATTGGTCTGGGCAAAATCGCCCGTCACCGAAATGCTGGAAATGTTCAGCGTTGTGGTCTGATTATTCCCAATATTCACCGGGAGCGCGCTGCTGGTTGTGCCCACAGTGAAACTGGCGAATGTCAGCGAACTGAGGGACACGGTAACCGAATTAATGCCACTACCACTCGTGGCAATCGTCTGCGGACTGTCATTGGCATTGTCGGTAATGGTCACTGTGCCGCTGTAAGTTCCCGACGCGGGGGGGTTGAAAGCGATCGAGATGGTACACGTCGCCCCCGCGGCCACCGAACTCTTGCAGGTATTGCTTTCCAGGAAGTCCGGACTGGCTACGATGCTCGTAATCGACAGCGTCGCCGTTCCGGTATTCGTTAAGGTGACTTTCTTTATCGCACTTGTCGTCCCCCAGACTACATTCCCAAAGTTAACCGTCGTCGCAGAAAGCGAGACGGTCTGCGCCTGCATGTTTGCGGTCGGCAGTGAGAGGATTAGACCCAAGAAAACGAGCCCAAAGCAGCAATTTCGGGAGAGCGCAAAGCGCTGCGACATGTCAACACCTTTGATTTTTAGATACACCCGGAAAGGCAGGACCCCATCCCACCTACGTCCCAGAATGTTCAGTAAACATGTCTAGAGACGGGGCGATTAGGTTGGAGTGGGTGAGGGCGCCCCAGCACCAAGCCGCGAAACGATACAACCCGCAACGATCATCGCGGAATGGCACCATCGTGCCAGCTTTCTGGCACGGTGGTGCCATTCGCAAGATCGCCGAATGCAGGCCGCAGTATATACCGAATGGCATGGTGGAGCTCGGTGAAAAAAATCTGCAAAACAGCCGGAGCTCTTCGCTCAAGTTTGCCCCAAGGGGCTGCATCTGATAGAAATGTAAGGGGACTTTGCTCAAGTTTCGCGGGCGCTTAACTCAGCGGTAGAGTGCCATCTTCACACTCTGCCGAGGCGCGAAGATTCAAGGACTTAGCGGGCACGTGGGGAGCCAAGAAGCACGCTGAGAGCACTCAGAAACAGCTTCCGTTCCCACGTTCGTTCCCATATCGCAGGCGGGGTTTTCTGGCGCAACTTAACCCCCATTTGAAAAAGACTTTCGGACCCAAGCATGGGCAACAAAGTAGTTGACACACCAGCCTAAAAATACAGCAATCCGACTGCCATTCCCAAACCCAAAAGTGAACCCTTAAAGGGGTTACCGCATCCTATCACCTGAGGATGCTTGCGCAGCCATGGGCTACCGGGCATAATGTCACCGTTATGGATGGTCCTGCGAATTTGACGTTCCCCTCAGTGGTCCTTGTTCGGATCGAAGCCAATGTTCCGTGGATGTGGCGCAAGGGTAGCGGGGGGAACTATGTCGCCATGTGCGATCCGCTGAAGATCACGCTTCAGGCTCCGAGCTATTCCGAATTGATGGGTGACATCGCGGATAGTCTTGATGCTCTGCTGAAAGACCTCATAGAATCCAATGAGTTCGATACATTTTTACGAGATCATGGGTGGCATTTGGCTGCGCCCATTCCAGCTCGTCCCGAGGACATGCGGTTCGATGTACCGTTTTCCGTAATGCCGATGGTGATGGCAGGGACGAATGGTTCGCAGAGAAACCTTCATCAATAAAATCCGCGAACTGGGTTACCACTACAAGTCACAACAAGCTCACACGCAACTGTGGAAAAAGAGCGGCACCACGGGGCGGATGTTCGTTCCTTTGGCGAAGCTGCTGGAAGACGATTACGTAACGGGTGCGCTTCGACAATCTGGAGAGTCCGATGCCGCTATCAAGACATTCTTGGCAGCCGCAAAAGCCTAAGCGTCATTTGAAATATAATTGATTTGTGGATGATCTTGAGTTCACTGCAACGACGGTTGGCGATCTCGATCCTCAGAGTACACAAGCAACAGAGATTCTTGAGCGGATTCGGACAGAAGACGCTGAGGTTCCCCGTAAGCTGAAACGGATTGCGGCACGATCAACAAAGTGGGGCATTCCACGAAGTTTTGTTGGCTACCGCGCCGATCCAACCGTACAAACAATCGGGTACGCGCCAAAATGGGTTTTCGTTGCCGAACAAGGTGGCCCGGAATATATCGTTAAGCGCCCAACGTACAAGGGCGGCACGACGGAGACTCTAACCGAATTGTTAATCAATCAACTTGGCTCAGGCTATGGCTTCCAGATGGCTCACAGCGGTCTTGTGAGCATTGATGGTCGCCCTGCTTTCGTCACTCGTTCATTTCTCGGAGCAAAGGAACACTTGGTGCATGGAAGCCTGCTCATCGAAGAACATTACGGAGCCAAACGCGGTGAACTGGACACCGTACCTCACGGCATAAAGGAACAGGAGTTTTACAGTTTGGATTTCGTTATTCCCACATTGGAACAATACTGCGGGAAGGCCGCTGAATCGGTGGTGACTAGATTTGTTGAAATGGTTTTATTTGACGCCCTGATCGGTTCGACTGATAGACACGCGCAGAACTGGGGTGTCATTCGGGGAAGCACGACTCAAGGGAATTACCGATTTTCTCCTATTTTCGACACATCAAGGGGATTGTTTTGGAATCTACCCGATGCTAAACTTGCGGCCATCAGCCGCGACAACAACTTGCTGATTTCTCACATCAATCGAGCTTGTCCGCTCATGGGGCCGGTACGTAAGGGTGGCACGGCCAGCAAGTGCAACCATTTTCATTTCCTCGCGAACCTACTAGCGTCCTTCCCGCATCTAAAACTTCCTGCGGTTACCAAAGTACCGCGTGACGTTGGACCGGTGGCCGCTAGCATTTTGGGCATGTTCCCTTTCCGTGGCGCATTTAGCAAACTGAGGAGGAACACCATACTAAAGTTGATACTGCTTCGGGCCGATATGGTCTACAAAGTGCTTGAGGCTGAAGGAGGGGTGAGCTAATGAAAACGATTCAAGAATTACGCCTAAAGTTTCGTTACCACCAACCGCCTCCGACCCTCAAAATTCTTTACGAGGGAACAGAAGTAGCTGAATTGAAGCGAGAGACTCCGGGCTATCGCTTTCGTTATTTGGACGCATTTTCCAAGCTTGATCTTGAACCGCTTCCGGGCCTGCCACTCGGGCGCGAATACCGGGATACCGCACTGCCGCTGTATTTTCGCGAGCGGCTGCCAGACACGAAACGGTTGGATGTGAAGCGGCTCATCGCGCAATTCAACATTCCAACCGATGACGAACTTTTGCTTTTGGGGACACTGGGCAGGCACACGATAACCGACCCATTTGAGTTGCGACTATCGTCAGTCGCATGACGGTCAAAACAAAACACAAACAGCCGAAGTCGAAGCCCGAGTTCATCGAAGGCCGAAAGCTCTACGGAACTTTACGGAGACGATGAGAGGACTGTTCCGTGTTCCGAGGTCCGACATTGGGCACATAGTGCCCACATCTGGTCACTCGCCTCAGGACTCGACAATTCCCGGAAATGGCCGCCCGAAAGTCGGTCTCGTCAAAATGTATGAGTCGCGTCAGAGGACGGTCGTTAGCAACGAGCAGGTCTTCCCGAAGGGAGCGCAGTACAAGGCGTTCAAGGCTGTGACGAATATTTTGAGAACTGTTGAGAAGGCAGAGCAGGCTGTGACCACGACATAAACGCCATCCGGGAAACCTGTGTCACCAATAAGGTATCTGCAAATCGGTTCCTGAAATCCGAGGTCAACCGAACCCTTCTGGCCTTTGAGCGTCCTCCACATGTGAACGGAGCCTTTCCAGAGAATCCTCAGAGCATAGTGGGCGAGCGGCTCCGTATCTATTCCCATCGCGGAGCCTGAATGAAACGAAAGAAAAACCGTGGGAGCCGTTAGTCTGTGTCTGCTGAGTCTGTCGAAGAACTCCTACTCCCGCGAAAGGTCTTCGTTACGTGTTCTGTGCTGAAATCTTCAGCCCTTTCAGCCAAATCAATTCCTCGCCACCAAATGTCGTTCGCTTGCACTCCCAACAGGCGCAAGTCGCTTTGGCCTTGACGGTTGAATTGCGAGAATGCCCCGCAGGGACAGCGTTTCAATCGGACTGGTACGAGGCCGAACAACATGCGAACATGCTCGTCGCATGAGGGACAGTACTGGGTGATGCCCCCGGCCTGTCTGGATGATTGCGGATGACTCCTTTGCCGCGTCGAGGGCAGTTCGCCGGGCATGTGGGCTTCAAACACTATTTTCGGCTCATGGTTCATTGTTCTCGCTCTCCTGCCCGATCCTCCGAATTAGCTGATCCACAGCGACTGCTTCCATTGGGACGGAAAGAAATGTCGGGCGATCTTTACGTACCCGTTCACTGTGGGAGCAAAGCACCTCCGCTAGACCCAGTCTGAGGATTGAAGAGATAGAGATACTTGATTCCGATTGTTTGCGGCGGATAAAAGGCTACTGTGTTCCCAAATGTTCCAGACAAGGAGAAAGCATATCCGACCTGCGCACCTTTCATCGCAAACGCGACTACTTGGGAGTTGCAGTTAAACTGCCCAGAAAGCGATGCGCTTGAATTTTGAGAACTTAGACTGGCACTCTGTAGATCAACCCCAAAAGGACAGTAGTTTGTGCCGACAGGGAAATTGCTGAAACTGTTCTCATTCGTTATACCGCTAAACGAGGCACTCGGAACGTCTCCAACCATAGAGGCCGTAAACGATCCTCCGCTTATTCCGGAACACGTTGTGGTAAAAGAACCTGTGATAGAGCCATTCACGATAGTACCACCGAATTGGTAGCTGCCTGAGGTCAGTGAAACGTTCTGGCCGTTCATAGATGCAGAGACCGACGCTGGCCATGTGTCGCAGGGTGCTTCCGCGTCGTAGTAAAGACCCGAAACGTGATATGTGAAGGCAAAAGCGCTTGTTACTTGGTTCTGTGAATCGAAGTGTGCTTCAACAACAATCTGAACTTCATCACCTGTTGGGTTTGACTGGGTGCCGACAAAGTGCCAGTTACCCGCTATAGACCCTACGATTGGAGAGGAAGAATTGCTGACTGTACTGCCGCTACTGCATCCGGTCTCTGTCAGAATGCAGAAGACAAAGAAAGTCACAAACAGTAACAGTGTGGTTCTCATTTTAGTGTTCCTTTCATGTAACGGAACTTCGTGTCATCTCCTCCCATTGAACTCTTCATCAGATCATGAGACCCGCCCACCCCCGCTGAGCCAAGCGAGCGATGGCTGGACTGGATGGTGTTTCTTTATGAAGTCAGAGCTTAAGGCGCGATGGAGTTTGACCGATGCCGGATCAATATCACCAAGCGAGAAACTCCCCATCTCGTAGGGTTCGGAGTCGTCACCGTTTGAGGTTTCCCTGTAGGCTGTGATTTCAGAAACAAGTTTGAAGAGTGTACGATCTTTTTCCATGCCCACATTGTATGCTTACTCGCCCGTGATGCTGCCGTGAGAGTCCATCAGACTTACTTCATGAGGTCATCGTTTGAGAGCCATCTCGCGAAAGTTAACCCTGAACTCATCGCTACTACAGTTCCGCTGCTGCCCGAGGCGCTATTTCCGCAACTAGCGCCTATCCTCCTGCCAGAAGACAGTTTCCAAGTTGTGATGTCGCAGAAAGGCCAGCATTCTATCGTGTAGTTCCGAGGAATATCGTTCGGCTTGCTTCAGAGCACGAAGGGCATTTCCCTGATCGCCATGACCATCCCAAACCGCCGCGCAAAGAGCCATCTGCCTTGCATCTCTATCAATTTCCCGCGCTGGAATCGTGGTTAAGACCTTGAGAGATGCATTCTCGTCCTCGGCGAGTGATATTGAGCACTGCTTCATCGTCGGCACATCTGATGCAGTCGTCGACATTGATAGCAGCAAGAACACAAAGAAGACTTTGCGCATTTCACCTCCTGCGAGGTTTCGACTCGCCTCGTTTTGTAAGCTATTGACACGGGGGAAAACGAATCCACCAGCGACATCGCAATTATGCTCCAGCACGTTTTAGATAGTCTCTCAACGCCTCCGTCAGAATCTCCTGAGCCGTCTTGCGTTCCTTTGCCCGAAACGTACTGAGTCGGACATACGTCTCGCTGTCGAGTTTGAGGGTGAGTGCGATGGGCTTATTGTCGATTGGCTTTCTGGGGTTCGCTGACCGGGATAGGGGCTTTTTCATGGTTCCTCAACGTCTATACGTGAACAGGGTGCGCAGACTGGCTCACGATCCGGTGAACCGTCGTTTTAGCCAACTTTAGGCCATTGGCAATCGCTCCCAGAGAATGCCCTTCACGATGGAGGGCGAGGACCTTCTCACGGTCACAGATTACACGGGGTCTGCCAGCGATCCTGCCTTTCGCTCTGGCCCGTTCTATACCTGCAATGGTCCTTTCACTCAACCGGATGCGTTCTTGCCTCGCAATCGTCGCCAGAATGCTAATAACGGCATCTTTAAACAACCCGCAGCTATCGAGGTACTGCTCCGTGAAGCTGCGATAACCCACGCCGTAGGATGTCAGTCGCTGGAGGTACTGGAGCGTATTCAGTACGCCCTCTCGACTGAACCTGTCCAAAGCCCAGAACAAGACGACATCAAACTCCCGGCGAGAGGCGGCAGCGAACATCTCCTGAAATTGCTCCCTCTCTCCAGTCTTGCCCGAGACATGGTCAACGTACTCACAGACGATTGTCCAGCCCTGCGTTAGGCAGAACTCGCGTAACTGGCGTAGCTGGTTCTCAGTGTCCTGCCCCTTATCCTTCGTCGAAACTCGGCAGTAGATCGCTATTCGTGTCGTGTGCATCTTGTACGTATATACGTATCAGCGTACTTACGTCAAGAGAAAAATGGTCCAAAAAGGGTCGTTTTCGGGACGGTGAGGCCGAGACTCGCAAGTCTCGATTTTTCAGCAACGGAAGAGAGCAAAAAAGGAGACGTTTTTGGAACGAACCGGGGTGGAATGCCGGGGGGGGAATTAAGGTTCCATTTTCTGAAAAATGACCCTACGGCCAGAGTCCCCGGCATCCCTGTTCGGGCGTAGGGGCTTGGCGTAGGGTACGAACTGAGTCCCAAGGTCGGAGGAGGCTGGGCTTAAGCAGATACTCTGTGTATTCCAAGGGGGCGTCGACGGCTTTGGTACAACCAGCGGCTTGGTAATCGGTTGGCTATTCGGCACAGTTTGGTTTAATTGAGGTTGTATTACAACTTCTTCAACAACACCAACGTGAGGTCATCTGCTAGTGAAGGAGCTTCCCGAAATTGGATAACGGACGCATAGATCGTTTCGATTAGCTCGCTTGCATTCTGTTGTAAATGCAAACTGACGGTCCTTGACAATCGCTCTGCGGAGTATTGTTCTCCTGCTGGATTCTCAGCTTCAACCGCACCATCGGTGTATAAAACGAGAACGTCTCCCCGACAGAGACTGATCCTCTCACTGTCATAGCGTGAATTGGGAAGGACTCCCAGCACGGGGCCTCCTTTGTCGAGTTGACTAGGATCCCTGCTGGCACGAATCAACAGGGGCGGGTTGTGTCCGGCATTTGTATAATCCAGACAGTGCGACTTGGGGGAGAGCTTTCCATAAAACATCGAAATAAACCGGCGCCCGTTCGTGATCTGACAAACGACGTTGTTGAAAGTTTGCAAAAGGTCGCTGGTGCTCGGAAACCTTGCCGCGTCCATACGCAATGCAACCTCAATGGACGGCATCAACAGACCAGCGGCGACGCCTTTTCCTGAGACATCGGCGATCACTACAGCGATCTCGCCTTCGGGAAGCTCAATAAATCCGTAGTAGTCCCCCGCCACTATCTTGGCTGGGTACATTCGCGCCGCGAATTCAAATCCAGGAACCTGTGGAATGGATCGAGGCAGGACTCCACGTTGCACCTCGGCAGCCAACAGAATTTCATTTCCGAGTTCGTGGCGCTGTCTCTCAGAATGCGTCGCCAGTCGTTCTCGCTGCGCTCCCAGTTTGTTCACTACGGTGACAACGAAGGCATATCCAACAAAGGTAATCGCATCCGTAGTTAGGTGTTGGATTCCAATATCACGCACCGGGCCAACAAGATGATGCAGAACAAGACAGACAATGGAAAGCGCAATACTGATGCGAAGTGGGTGGACGAGAGCACTCAGAGCTAAAGGCAGGAAATAAAGAGGGGCGAGCGAAACCGAAGCCACGGATTTATCGACGTAGGCTACGGCACAGATCCCCGCCACAACCACTCCGGTGAGAACGAGAGCGCTCGTCCGTTCATCGATATAGGGACCTTCGGTTGTAATCCTACGAAGAACCGTCGACCATCGAGAAGGGCGCATCATAGCATTAGGCGACCAGCAGTTTGCAAAACGTCGTTTCCCCCTCTGTTAGACGCAATCTTCGGGTACCACAGACAATAGCGCTGATCTGAAATCACTTCAATGGACCAGAACTTGTCTCATAGTGCGCCCCCAACCGCTTCCAAATGCATCCAGCGGTGGTGTTCCGGTGAGTCGACGGGTGCCCGGAGCAGGGATTCTGAGCGCTATCGCTGTTGACAACAGATGGGTGTAGGTCAGAACGGATTCAGCTGGATTCGTCCTCTAATGCTGATGCGTAGTCGGCGGTGAGTTCGCGGATGCGTTTGAGCCGCTCGTCCTGTTCGCGAAGTTCTTCTTCGCTGAGGCCCCCGAACGTTTGTGCCCTAAGGCTCTCAAGCTGCTGCTGTATCAGCCGTTGGAGTTCGTCTCGGATTTCACTTGGCGTAGATCGTTCCATGAGTCGTGCGGCTCTACGAATTGGGTGGGGTGAGCCCTAAGTCGGAGCGCTTCTCGCGACGGGCGCCTTTCTCTGGCCCGAGAAGTTTAAGGGCGGCCTGTTTCCTGAGTCGGTTCGTGTGCTCACGCAGGGGGATTTCAGATCTTCAAGGATGGGCGCTAGTTCGGCGCCTCGGGCGGTCAGAGCCTTCCCGCACATTCTTGGATGCGATCTTCCAAGCGCCTTCGCAAAAGAGCAGCACCGCCGAGAATGTACGACGTTCGGGGCGATTTGTTGGATACATTACAACCTGTAGAGTGACGCTCGGGGTTTTCCTGTAGGAGCAGGGCAGCACCACTCCACGGACCGCTGTTGTCGCTCAGAACTCAGGCGATTGTGGACGGGCGTCGATTTGGGTCATGCGTTTTCGTGGCTTCCTCAATTCGACTGTCCAGATGTAGCAATTTTCATGGACCGCGTGCCCGTGTTCGTCGGTTTTGCTTTCTTCGAGGTTCACAGGTTCTTTACAGATAGAGCAGATCGGTGCGTAGGACATGGTGCCTCCGGGACGAGGACAGTCCTAGGCTAGCCTTACTTCAGCTTGTGGTCTGAGCACTATTGAACACGCCGAAAAATCAGAGTCCACCGCCACGGGGAGGGTGTTTGTGCAACCGTCCCTCCCAGTTCCCAGTTCAATTTCGCAACCGCGGCTTCCGTGTCTGCCGTGTCAGGGTCGTGGAATGGAACACTGACGGACGGAGAATCCGCCACAGTGAACATCGATTCTCTTGGCAATATGAGTGGAACAAGCAGTGGAGGCTGTTCTTTCTCTGGGACGATCAAACCTGATTCGTCAAACAAAAACTTCTTTGACGTATCGGTCACGCTTGGTAATTCACCTTGTGCCACCCCAAATCAAAGTTCCTCCGGAATCGGGGTAGACTACCGGCTCTCCGATGGGGTGACCACCCAACTTATTGCCGCAGTCAGTTCAGGAAGCTCGTTCGGTATCGTTTTTGCTGCACAACGGTAATAAATATGTCACCACGAATCGTCAATATGAGGGCCAAAGATGAACGCCCATGCTGTATTCGGGCGAATGAGGAGAGGAATATGAAGAATACTCAGCTTTTTGTGGCGGCACTGATGTGTCTCGTCGTTCCAATTTCAATGTTTGCGTCGGATGCGTCAAATGGCTATAAGGTCACCTACGATGGAGGCTCACTCTCAGACACCAAAGCTGGCACAGGCTTGAGGCTGGTAATCGGTGGCGATCACGTTACCTTCCTCCATGAGCAGACTGAGGTCCTGAACATTCCCGCTTCGTCAATTACTGAAGTTAGCTACGGTCAAACGTGCATCGGCGCGTTGGAGCAGCTATCGGGCTGGCAGTAGTCAGTTTGGGAGTAGGTGCACTGATGGCTTTGACCAAATCAAAAAAGCACTATGTCGGTTTGACGTGGGCTGACGGGGAGAAAAAGGGTGGTCTAGCCATACAGTGCGACAAGAACGAATATCGAGGTATTCTGGCTGCTCTTGAAGGAGTGTCCGGTAAGAAAGCGGTGAATTCGGACGCAATGACAGTAAAAAACTAAAAGAGTTAAAGGAGGACGTGGACGGTCTTACCGAATCGACCTCAACGAGCCGTCTCCATTGCTCCAAAATAGCCCAAATGGAGAGCGGGTGAGCGGCTGATATCCGGCCCCAACCGCCCAACTGAGCCGAGTGCGGCTCTTTCATTCTCAGTGGCTGTGTACATGTACACTTTGGGTCCTAGTCGGGTCCCATATTCCAGAATTGACCCTAAGCCGGGAGGCCCACAGTACCCCCGTTCATACTGGCGGATTGCCCTGGCTAGAAGGACCTCTTTTGATGTTTTCATCAATTCGGCGACGAGAAGAGGCTAAAGGAAGGCCATGAGCGTGTAAGCCGTCTATATTTAAGGAGTTGCAAATCACAATGCTGCTGCAAACCCTATCTAAAAGTATGTCAATGCCCCTCCTCCTTGCCATAAATCGGTACAGTGTACCGACTACGTGCGAGTCTATCTTCCGGCACCGGCTCGGGAGTGAACCTCCGCTGGACGGGTCGCGATCTCATGAGTTTTACGTCGCCCTTGCTCCCGTCTGTCCCCAATGGGTATTGACATTTCAATAAGTCGTGATACAATAGTAATATACTGCAAGGTAACATTCCGAGTGTTTGTCACCAACGCAAATAGAGTAAGTTAATGACAGGGGATACCCTCTCAACTTACGAGGACCGCACCACAGACGACCAGTGGGGCCGTAAGGCACAAGCAAACGCCCAATAAAAGCGTGTCCAACCCAAGAAATGATCTGAAACCTAGTTCTCAGTCAATGACTGAGTTTGTCCGGGCAACGGGCTGGTATTTGATCCAGCAGGTAGCAACGACCCGTATTTCGATGATGAGATGGGATAGACCACCCACCAAAGTCGAATACGACAGCTAACCTTTTCGACGGCCGTTTGACGTCCCGGTCTTAAACGGAAACTCGCTAAAACGAGCTAACAAAAACTAGGACAGTAGGGATATTTCGACGGTGGACGTTGCAAAAGCTAAATTTAGCAGAGGCAATGTTCCGTGGGATAAATGGCCGTTGTGTGCAGAATATACGAGCAGCGGCCTCAAAGACCGAGGTCTGCTCAAAAGATGACTCAATGAACTGTCTAGAGTAGATTCAAAATAGGATATGTGCCAGATCACTGGCAGGGTAGCTTCACGGCAGCACTGCGTTTTCCCAATAATTAACGGGCCGAGAACTTCAGCATAAACCTAAACCGAGTTTTCCCGTAAGGGTTTTCCAAGGAACGCGACGGCATCTTCCGTCATAGTGGCTGTGTCTTGGGCGTATAGAAGGTCGGAAACGACTAGCAAAATCGGCATAGGGGAACGGGGCTTTCAAGTCCAAGCGTGTGTTTACGTACAAGGGAATCATCTACCCTTGCTCATTGGAAACTTTCTCCCTGAGTCAATGTAGGTTCACTTCGATCATATCAGCCGATAGGCAACTGAGATGGAGTAACCCATCTTTCTTTCTATAGATGCCACTCGTGTGTGTAAATGACGATGAATGTGGCCTGACAGGTCTTGTTACAGATACGTCAGGTTCTAGTATTGACATATTAGCAGAGGTGTGGTAATATAATGGCTGGAACTAGTAGTAGAGGTATTGTTCTAGGGGTACCGCTCGGTACTTCAGTAATAACCCTCATTACTTTCCCAAAAGCTACGACAGACGCTGTGTCCCCGTTAAGTCAAAAATCAAATATTAAATAGTTTATCGTCTTGTTGATTGTAATGGGGTCAACAAGTCTGTCGGGGCGTGGTCTTCATAGACCGCGCCCCCTTTTGTTTGTGTGGAATCAGGAAAATGGGTAGAAATATTAAAGATGTGAAAGGAGAAAAATTCGGAAGATTGACGGTGAAAGTATACGTCGGTATTGGTAAGAATGGCGAAGCAATGTGGCTCTGCGAGTGTGATTGCGGGGGTAGGAATGAGGTGCGAGGTTCGTCCCTTCGTAACGGTAACACCGCCTCGTGTGGCTGTTTCCGGAGGGAAATGGCGCGTGAAATGTTTACCGTTCATGGTCAGTGCGGGTCTGCAGTTTATGTGTCATGGATGAATATGATTCAAAGATGCTCAAACCCAAATCACCCGCAGTATGCGGATTATGGTGGACGTGGAATCAGAGTTTGCAAGCGTTGGGAAGTATTCGAGAACTTCTATGCGGACATGGGGGACAGACCGGAAGGATTGACGCTTGATCGAATTGACAACAACCGCGGCTATGAACCCTCAAATTGTCGTTGGGCTACACGGCAAGTTCAAGCGCAAAACCGGCGCAAGAGAAGGAAGCTGGGAAAGAAACGGCGATCAGCAGTGGGTCGAAGGACAAAATGCACAGCGCCGAAACTGGCAAAGGGAAATGTGGGAAGTTTCATAGGCAAGGAACCGCTGAGTTGATAGACCGATCATTTTGATCGGCAATGCGAGTCAGTGGGTATGGGGAAAATCGAATGAATAAGACTCATGAAAGGCTCCCGATCATCGGGAGCCATCGTGAAAGCATCTAGTGAAAGTGAACTGCGGAATTTTGCTGAGAATTACAAGCTTTATCTGAGACGAGATGAATGCGGCGATCCGGTGATTAACGGATCGAGAGGGAATCTTTATGAAGACGGGCAGACCCTCTGCCTGATGATCATTTCTGACGAACCTCAGGTTCGTTACTGGAATATCGTTCGGGAAAAGTGCTTAAGAGCCGGAATGACCCTCCGCCAGAACGGAGACGGAGAAGGCTCTTTCTCGTTCGATCCTGAGAACAAAGAACAGGCCAGACTTGCCATCAGACTGACCGGAGTCCGTCCGAAGAAGCAGATTTCTGAGGATCATAAAGCGAAGCTGTTGGCCGGAAGGCAAGAATGGCTCAATTCTCAATCCGAGGCCATTCTGCAGGGGGTTTCGTGATGCTAGGAACGTCACAAGCCCCTCAGGATGTAAATTTCCTTTCTTTTCCACGAGCCGCTCAAAAATGGTCTCCAAACGGCCTTCTAGAAAGGAACCCACGTCCTGTAGAACCAGAGCGTATTACTACAGCGGAACCTTTGCTGAACGACACGCAAGCCGCTCAATTCCTTGGTGGGTTACATCCAAAAACTGTTCAGCGCATGGCTAGACGTGGTGACCTTCCCTCCTACCGAGTCGGAAAATACTGGCGCTATCGTGCTAGTGAACTCTCAGAATGGCTTGTGCTACATTCTTCGGGCCAGATCAACCCGCCTGCTCATACCAGAAAGGAGATTCAATGAGCAGACGGTATCAGCAAGGTTGCCTGTATCGCGAATCGCGCAACGCTGGCCCTGACGTTTGGGTGTTCAGATGGCGCGACGGACAGATCAACCGCAAGGAGAAACTAGGCACCGTGGAACAGTTTCCAACCAAGGCGAAGGCGCTCAAGGCTTGCGAACAGTTCCGCGCTAACATCAACCGGGAAACTAGATCGCCGCGCACGTTCGGAGAACTGGCAGCCCATTACCTCAAGCACGAACTGCCGACCAAGACGCCATACACAGCGGAAGTCTACACGGGCTATCTCAAGACGCAGATCACACCGTCGTGGGCAGAGTTCTCACTCTCCGAAGTGAAAGCAGTGAGAGTAGAGGCTTGGCTGAAGGCGCTGCCACTTGCGCCCGGAACCAAGGCGAAGCTACGGAATCTCATGCACACGATTTTCAATCACGCGATGCGTTGGGAGTTCTTCGACCGCAACCCGATCACTCTGGTACGGCAGTCAGCCAAGCGGACGCGAGTCCCTGACGTGCTGACCGTTGAGGAAATCGGCAAGCTACTCGGAGAACTTGCAGAGCCGTGGCGTACCGCTGTGTTCGTCGCCGTTACGACTGGCCTACGAGTGTCGGAGCTACTTGCACTCAAGTGGGCAGACGTGGACTTCACTGTGGGAGAGATTCATCTGTCACGCGGAGTCGTGCGTCAGCACATTGGGCAGATGAAAACGGAAGCCAGCCGTAAGCCTGTACCGTTAGACGCGGGACTCGCTGACGTGCTGACTGCATGGCGCGGATGCTGTCCCTACAATCAAGACTCCGATTACATTTTCGGGAGTCCTGACAAGCACGGGCAGCAACCCTACTGGCCTAACGCTGCAATGGAAGATCACATCCGTCCCGCTGCACTTCGGGCTGGAATCCAGAAGCGCGTCGGCTGGCATACGCTCCGTCACACGTTCGGAACTTTGATTAAGAGCCAAGGCGCGGACGTTGCCACAACTCAAGCATTGCTACGACACGCTAACGTTAACATCACTATGGACCGATACGTCCAAGCCGTGACGCCAGCAAAGCGGGAAGCTCAATCGCGCATAGTGGCAAGTATTCCGTTCCCAAACGTTCCCACGCGGTTGACGGAAACTGCTGCAACTGCTTGAATAGAAAAGGCAGGGCGCTTAACTCAGCGGTAGAGTGCCATCTTCACACGGTGGAAGTCATAGGTTCGAATCCTATAGCGCCCACCATATTATTGAAAACGAGATAACGCAATCTCATGAAGCTAGTCTCAGAACCTCACTTAGGCACGAATATACTTCACTCATCAGACCTGCTAGCCTGAGGGGGCCGTGACAGGGCTCAGTAGAGTGCTTGGTAGAGGAAATTCCTCCGTTAGCGTTAGCAAGAAGCTCTCAATCGCGTTCATTATGTCCATCGCGACCTTCCCGCCGATCTCACCTGCGGGAACTAGTTTGTAGCCGACATGGTCAATTTTATTTCGCCAAGCGTGCTGGATGGCGTGCATTTTCGGTAGCAGGTTCTTAATGAATTCCCGGTGTGGCTGAATGCCAACCGGTAAATCTGTGTATTTTGTATTCAGGGCTAATTTCTCAAGTTGCTGAAGAACTGCTCCCCAAGACGGTTTCGGGTCTGTGATCTCCGCAAGCTTGGCTGTCCTCATGAGAGCGAACTCCACGACTCGCATAAGATGAAACACGGATGCTGAGAAGCAATCGTGAATATAGCAGTCAACCGCCGCTTCAAGATCATCAGTCATTTCTGGAAAGCAAAGAATTATCTTCGCATCGAAAATCTCCTCAATGCATTTGCGCAACAGACACCCTTCCCATCCCGGCTCGTCGTTTGCGCGAAAGAACCTCAGCAGAACCACCTGATCAGTTACCGCATAAAATGCAAAATTTTGGGTGTCCTCATTGAACCGGTTTCGAAGCTCTACGAACATCGTATGAAGAGCCGATTTCGTAGTGACCCCAGAGGTAGATACCCTGCGAATCTTGTCTATTTGCTTTTGTGTGCTGTTGAAATTTAGCGAGCCACAAAGTTTGTGAATGTCGGCCAGTAGCGAGACCAGGCCCTCTTGCGATTTTTGGTCTAGAACTGGCGGTATACCGCTAAGCCTTCTTTCTGCCTCGGCAAGATCTTGATCAATTCGAAGAAATCCATGCAGATAAATTTGAAGCACAGCTAGGGTAACCACCTTTCCGCGCTCGCTCAGCAAGCTCAGAAGCGTCTGCGGTTGACCTTTGTTCCACGACATGGCACACTCCTAGTGTCGTGACCCAAAAGTCAAATCGCTCAACGCCTTCCGCCAAGAATGAGCAGAGCGAATTCGTGAACTTTACGCGACTTGTTGATCAGGTGCTTTCAGTGCCTCATAGCGTTGTGAAGGAGCGCATCGAAGAGCACCGCAGGGCCGCGCGGCAAAACCCCCATCGTCGAGGCCCGAAACCTAAGAAATCTTCTTAATTTTTCTCCCGCGTCTTTTTTGCCATGGATTAGAAAGGCGTCGCAGAATCCTTTCCAGTCAATTCCGAGTAAGTGAGTCGCTTCCCTACGATCTGGGATACTGCGATGTCGAATCGCTCTCCATCGTTCAACTTGTTTCCGAATTCATCTTTTCGGTTATTGAATCGAAACGCTTGTTCATCGACGTAACGAAAAAGATGGAATGGCTCAACCGAGACGTAGGTTCCGCCCAGACTGCGCTTCAGTAGCGACCAGAAATTTTCGATGCCATTGGTGTGAACGTTGCCATCAACATACTTTTCGAGATGATTCACCATTTTGTGAACGTAGTCACTACCCATGGAACGATACACATTAAACTCATCTGTCATCAGAACGGAGCCAGCATTCACGTGTGAGCGAAGCACGGGTTCTACGGTCTGTTTCTTGCGATTCGAGATCACTTCCGCTCTGACCCTGCCATCGCGCTCAAGCATACCGAGAACGATGGCCTTTCCGCCGCCACCTTGAGTTGCAACATGGTCAGACAAACGGCGACGTTTCTCTCTGTGCATATTGCGAGCTTTGCCGCCAATGAAAGTTTCATCGACCTCAACGGCACCTCCATTTTCGCCGCCGAGTTTTCCGCCGCTCTGTTTGTCCTGAAGAGCGAGGCGAATGCGCTGCAACATGAACCATGCGGACTTCTGGGTGACTTTCAGGGTGCGATGAATTTCCCAAGAGCTGACACCGTTTCTGCAATTCGCACACATCCACATTGCGGTGAGCCATTTGTCTAAACCGATGGGAGAATCTTCGAAGATGGTTCCGACTTTAATCGAGAACTGGCATTTCGGATGGCGAGTCTTGCACTGCCACACGCGGCGAGATGGCACGTAGGCTACTTCTTTGGAGCCGCAAGTGGGACACAGAACCACTCCGTCTTTCCAGCGGCGATTGGCTAGGTAGTCGATGCAGCGATCAGGATCGGCAAAGTACTGGATTGCCTCTTGGAGCGACTTTGGTTCGTGTGCCATGCACACAATCTAGCGCAATTTGGCTGATGAGTCAAGTATATTCTTGCCCTCACTTATTCTTTGGAATGAGTGAGATGCAGGTCTGCAAGGCCCAAGTGCGAGCCGTTAAGGCCAAAACCGGACCGATGCTGAACGTTTTACGATGTGTTTAGGAACGAGCAGTATTGACCTATAGACCGGATCTCAATGGTCCGGTCTTCTTTCTTTACATCGCAGTTGCCGAGACTAGGATTCCAGCAGCGCTCGTAACTTGTGAGCGTATCTACGGCTCGATGTGACCACCGTTCCTTCTGCCAGTACGATGTCGTAAACTCCATCGAACATGGGACGAATCTCGCTGATGCAGGCACCGTTCACGATGGCCGATTTCCGCACGCGGATGAAGTGGCGTGGCGCCAGCTTTTCTTCCAGGTGTGCCAGGGTTTCCCGCAGGAGGTGACTGTCTTTGGCGGTGTGTATGCAGGCATAGTTTCCAGCGGCTTCGATCCACAAAACGTTGGAAACGGGAACGAAGAAAATCCGCTTCTTGTCCTTCACCACAAAACGTTCCAGCGGGCGGAGACTACGGACGGATTCGAGCAGTGGTTCGATGCCTCGATTTGCTTTCCCGCGCTGTTCGAGGACTTGGCGGGCGTGAGCCAAGGCCTTGGCAAATCGCTCCTTGTCATACGGTTTCAAGAGATAGTCGACAGCGTGCACTTCGAAGGCACGGATGGCGTGCGCATCGTGAGCCGTCACGAAGATATACACGGGAGCGGGGCCGGTCGATGGCTCTACATTTTCGATGACACCAAAACCGTCCAGATCGGGCATCTGCACATCGAGAAAAACGATGTCGGGATGAAGTTCATTGATCTGGTCTACCGCACTGATTCCGTTCGCCGCCTCGCCTACAACTTCAATGTCGCGGTGTTCGGCCAGATAGCGGCTGATACCGCGCCGGGCGATCGGCTCGTCATCGACGATGAGGACTCGCGTCTTCATGCGACCTCCTCAGTGGAATGGTGATGATCGCCTTGCAGCCTCGACCGTCGCCCGCGGTCAGTTCCAGCGACGACTCGTTTCCGTAGAGTTGTTTCAAGCGTGACTGGACATTGGTGAGTCCCACGCCGAATCGCAGGCGCGATCCCGGCGCCGGACCCGGGCCATCATCGCTGATGCAGAGCCGAACTCTGCCGTTGTGGCGCTGCGCGGCGATCTCTAGCCGGCCTGCTGCGGAATCGACGCTGATGCCGTGCTTGATGGCATTCTCAACCAGTGGCTGAAGCGCAAGGCTTGGTACATAGACTGCGAGAAGGTCAGGTGGTACGTCTATGTGAACTTTCAACCGATCATGAAAGCGTGTCAGCTCGATCTCCAGATACTTCCCGACGAACTCGAGCTCGCTCTCCAAGGTGATCTCGTTCTCCCGTCGTTCGAGGGCCATGCGCAGCAAGTCGCCGAGGCAGATCAGCAGACGGCTCGCAGCATCGACGTCTTCCTGCATCAGGACTCCAATCGTGTGAAGACTGTTGAATAAAAAGTGCGGATGCAACTGGCTCTTCAGGTTTTCCAGTTCGGCCTGGGAGAGTTGCGACTCCAGTTGCGCGGCTCTGGTCTGGCGCTCCATCGCGGCCTGGTAAAAGTGGATCGACTGGTACAGTCCCACAACCAACCAGTACGCAAGCACGCCGGTAAAGCTCATCGATAGAACACTGAGGGTGAACGCCGGAAGAAGGCGCAGCACGCTGGGATCCGTTATGCGAAAAACTGATAGCAGAAGTCCGCGGCTCAGAAAATACTCGATGACTGACGCCACGGGACCCATCATGAGCGACGTGATTGTGTGGATCGCGATATGAGGTGCAAACCGCGGCCCGGTCAACGGGAATCGTTTGGCCAGACTAATCACAAGCGGTGTACAGGCCGCCCACACGTACCAGTAGATCAGTTCGACCCCACCCACAATCATCCAACTGGCGTGCGAACCCTGTGCTTTCATCACCACGATCCTGCGCACGGCAAACAACAGTCCTACCATCGTCCACGCGCACAGGATCAAAATCCATCTCGTCCGTCCCATATCTGGTGTGGCCTGCGGCAATCGGTTTGTCGCCTCCTCAACAAAGCAGTTTAAGCCGTATTTGGCGGCCGACCCAACCGCTTGTCTCGTTTCAGGTACCGCACGTCACTTTTCCTGCAAACACTGGTTCTTGACGACATATTGTCGAACGAGCAGTACGAGTCATTTGGCGACATAAAAGGAGTTTCACATGGTGAAGGTTCTCACTCAGTACGCAATGTGCGTAATGGCGCTCGCTCTGATGGCGACGTTGGCGCCGGCGCAGGCGCAGCCGGCAGGAATACAGGCCGCCTACGCAAAAGATCTCGGTACGCTTTCGGACAAATTCACCGGACTGGCGCGCGTGATGTCGGGCAAGTACGACTGGAAGCCCGGCCAGGGCGTTCGCTCCGTCGGCGACGTCTTCAACCTGATCGTTAGAGAGAACGGCCTGCTCGCCGGCGTGCTTTCGGGCACACCGAATACGGCGGCGCCGTCCACGCCCATCACCGATCCGGAAAAATTGCAGGAAGCTCTCAAAGCGTCTTACACCAATCTGCAAAAAGCGATTGCAGGACTCTCCGACAGCGACCTGCAGACGCCGGTGAAATTGTTTGGACATGACCTGACGAAGCAGGGCGCGGTGATGCTGCTTCTCGGAGATCAACACGAGCATCTGGGACAGTCGATCGCGTACGCGCGCAGCAACGGCGTGGTGCCGCCGTGGTCCAAGTAGGACGAGAGGAACGTCTTCATGGGGACTTTACTTCAGGATGTTCGCTATGGTGGGCGCATGTTGGTCAAGAAGCCCACATTCACGATCGTGGCTGTCCTGACGCTGGCTCTTGGCGTGGGAGCCAACACTGCGATTTTCAGCATCGTGAATGCCGTGTTGCTGCGTTCTCTGCCCTACCCCGATCCCGATCGTTTGGTACGAGTCTTCTTTAACGAGCCCGGCGTAGGATTGCGGGACGTCAGGTTTTCCCAGCCCGAACTGGATGACCTGCAGACGCGATCGGGTGTATTTGAAGATGTGACGCCAATCTTCGAGGGTAGCGAGGATTTGACCGGCGCAGGACAGCCCGAGCGTGTCGAGGGGGTCAATGGCAGTTTCAGCTACTTTTCCATGCTGGGTGTGACCCCGCAAATTGGACGGTTGTTCGGCCCGCAGGACTTCGTGCCTGGTTTCGCCGCAGAGGCCGTGATCAGTGATGGCCTGTGGCGCCGTGCCTATGGCGCCGATCCGCATGTTCTCGGCCGTACCATCCGGATCGACAATGATCCCATTACAATTATTGGAGTTCTGCCGCGCGGATTTCGCCATCCTGGACCGACGGTTGCCGGCGACGCGGAAGTGTTTTGCGCCGGCGGTTTCAGCGGAGATCCCTTTCCCCCGCCAATGCGTGGTACCCGGGTTTTAGTATCAGGAATCGGACGACTTAAACGTGGCCTGACACTGGCGGAAGCTCAGGCGCGGCTAACCGCCATGGCTGCCCAAATACGCCACGACTTTCCCACCGACTACCCGCCGCAGGCGCAATGGACAATTGCGATTCAACCATTGCAAGAAACTTTGGTGGGCAAGGTTCGGCCCATGCTGCTGGTGTTACTGGGTGCGGTAATCCTGATCGTTTTCATCGTATCGTTGAACATTGCCAATCTCCTC
>Ga0209166_10000162_pt1 | contig 86122 bp, 77 predicted proteins | sample Coa_R1_3_FD_187151 | JGI IMG/M metagenome (GOLD analysis project Ga0209166, IMG submission 187151) | Surface soil microbial communities from Centralia Pennsylvania, which are recovering from an underground coalmine fire - Coalmine... | ecosystem: Environmental > Terrestrial > Soil >...
CGGCTGGTCAACGGTCATCTGCAGAGCCGCCTCAGCGAGCTCACGCCCTGGGGCTGGAAAGCGCTCCAGCAAGCCTGAGAGCCGTCAATCCACCTTCAAAGGGTGGCTGCGCTCCGCTTACGCTCTGTCAGCTCGACCTTGGCAACATAGCTCGGCGGCTTCCTCAGCCGCTTCGCGAGCTCAGCCTGGCTTAGGCCGGCGGACTCGCGTGCGGCCCTAAGCACCTGCACCACGACCGCATAGCTCGGGGATGAAAACCCACCGCCGCATCGAAAACCGCCTTCACCGACCCTGGCAGTTTTGGTAGGCACGGTTTCGGTCACTCCCATTTTGGGAGTGACGGGACGCTGCGATGCACCGAGTCAAGAGGAGTCCGACTGGTAAGAGGGCGAGGTTTCGGGCGATAAAGTCACGGATGACTGACAATCTCCCCCGCCTCTATACCGAAGGAGAGGCGGCCGCCTACTTGGGTCTCAATCCTCGTACCCTGTCGCGACCCCGGATGGTTTGAGCCCAGCACAGGCGATCTTTGGCGTGCCCCGTCCTCGAAAACCTACTCGCCCCTAACCGGCTGAATGTCGGAGATCGATTGACGACGTTCGCGTGGTGCGCGACGATTTGCCGAGCCGGGGTGCCTGCAATCGTGGGCTGAGATCATACCCGTTGAACCTGCCTGGGTCGTGCCAGCGAAGGGAGCCAAGATGAATAACGATAGAAAGCCTTTCGCCCCTTCGCGGGCTAGGAATGCGGGGTCGGTCGTTTGACAGTCCAAAGTCAGGCGAAAATGACTGACTAATAGAAGAGGATTTTCAAGGACTTAGATGGACTAGGGCCACTGCAGCTACCTGTTCTGCGCCCCAATTTGTGAAACCTAGGTTCTTTTAAGTTATTGAATTAACAGCGTTATTTACATAACGCCGTTGTCCATGATCCGGGTCATGCCGGCGAAGGGAAGGACCTGCGGAAAAATTCCGCGTCGATCTCCCGGCCGGCGTCCCGACTTAAACGAGGCGCACGACGATGAATAAGACCGCAGGCAATTTGGAACCCGCCCAAATTCCGACTGGCGAACGCCCCGGATCGCGCAAGGTCTATCAGTCGGGGTCGCTTTGGCCCGACATTCGCGTGCCATTCCGCGAGGTCGCCGTACATCCAAGCGCCGGCGAGCCAGCGCTCACGCTCTATGATCCATCAGGTCCCTACACCGATCCCGATGCGATGATTGACATCGAAAAGGGGCTCTCAAAGACCCGGGAGCCCTGGGTGGTTTCACGCGGCGATGTAGACCTGGTGACAAGTCCGCGTCAGGTGAAGCCGGAGGACAACGGCTTTGCTAAGGCGGAGCATTTGGCGCCGCAGTTTTCCGCGCCCCGTCGCGTTTATCGCGCACGACCTGGCGCGAACGTCACGCAACTGGAATACGCGCGCCGCGGGATCATCACGCCTGAGATGGAGTTTGTGGCGATCCGCGAAAATCTACGCCGTCAGGAAGGAGACGCGACGATCCGTGACGGCGAACCCTTTGGGGCCGTCATCCCTGACCATTGCACGGCGCAATTCGTCCGCGACGAAGTCGCAGCTGGCCGCGCCATCATCCCGGCGAACATCAATCACACCGAGCTTGAGCCGATGGCGATCGGGCGCAATTTCCTGGTGAAGATCAACGCCAATATCGGCAATTCCGCCGTGCTTTCGACCGTCGCCGAAGAAGTCGACAAGATGGTTTGGGCCATCCGTTGGGGCGGCGACACGGTCATGGACCTCTCCACCGGTCGGAACATCCACAACATTCGCGACTGGATCGTGCGCAATAGTCCTGTGCCGATCGGCACAGTGCCAATCTACCAGGCGCTGGAAAAGGTGAACGGCGTGGCTGAGGACCTGAATTGGGAGGTCTTTAGAGACACCTTGATCGAGCAGGCCGAGCAGGGGGTCGACTACTTCACGATCCATGCCGGCGTGCGACTTGCATATATTCCCCTGACGGCCAAGCGGGTGACGGGCATCGTCTCGCGCGGCGGCTCGATCATGGCCAAGTGGTGCCTGGCGCATCATCGCGAGAACTTCCTCTACGAACGCTTCGAAGACATTTGCGAGATCATGAAGGCCTACGACGTCTCCTTCAGCCTGGGGGATGGTCTGCGCCCTGGATCAATCGCCGACGCCAACGATGAGGCTCAGTTCGCAGAGTTAAGGACGCTGGGCGAGCTCACCAAGATCGCGTGGCGCCACAATGTCCAGACGATGATCGAGGGCCCCGGTCATGTGCCCATGCATAAGATCAAGGCCAACATGGACGAACAATTGAAGCATTGCCACGAGGCGCCTTTCTACACCTTGGGTCCGTTGACCACCGATGTGGCGCCTGGCTACGACCACATCACTTCGGCGATCGGCGCGGCCATGATCGGCTGGTTTGGCACCGCGATGCTTTGTTACGTGACGCCTAAGGAACACCTGGGACTTCCGGACCGGGAGGACGTCAAACAAGGCGTGATCGCCTACAAGATCGCCGCTCACGCCGCCGACCTCGCCAAAGGCCATCCGACGGCGCGCGCCTGGGATGATGCGCTTTCAAGGTCGCGGTTCGAGTTTCGCTGGGAAGATCAGTTCAACCTGGGTCTCGATCCGGAGACCGCTCGCGAATACCACGATGAAAGTCTTCCCAAGGAAGCCTTTAAGACAGCTCACTTCTGCTCAATGTGCGGACCCAAGTTCTGTTCGATGAAAATCAGCCAGGACATCCGAGACGCCGCGCGGGCCCAAAACGAAGTGTCGCTCGGGATGGAAGAAATGGCGGAGAAGTTCCGAAAGTCCGGCGGCGAAATTCTCGTTCCGATGACCCCCGGCGCCTAGCCTTGCGCGGCCGGTCTCCTTCGGGTTGGGCCTGGTCTCTCAAAGCGTAATATGAGCAGCCTGCCTGACCTCAAGCCAGGAAGCCTCCATGAAGGTCGCGACCTGTCTGGATTTGATTTTTCGGAACGCGACCTGGCCGAGGTCAGCTTGGCCCACTGTGTCTTCACCGATGTGGTGTTCTCGGCGGTAAATTTCCAATTCGCCCGGTTCAGCGATTGTCGATTTGAGAGATGTCGCTTTGCGCATGCAGACCTGCGCGAAGCCAACTTCACCCGGTGTAACTTCGCCGATCCACACAGCCATTCGGGCGTCCAGATCGCTTTTTCCCAGGCGGATCAATCATGCTTTGAGGCCTGCGATATTTCCTTCGCCGATATCGAACGCACGAGCCTTTGGTCGGTCGCGTTCAAGACCTCCAATCTGCGAGGCGCACGTTTCTATCGCGCTGATTTTTCGCGCGCCTTTGGAGCCAAGACGATCCACACCGCGGCGGCCTTCCTTGGCTGCAACTTGGAGCTCACGGATTTTTCCGATGCGTCATTGCCGGGCTGCGATCTGTCGGGCTCGTCACTGCGCGAGGCCGATCTCAGTGACGCTGACCTCAGCGGCGCTGACCTTACGCGGTGCGATCTCTTTCAGGCGCTGACGGGCGGGCTGAAGTTGGCCCGCGCAGACTTGCGAGGAGCCGAAGTCTCAGGCCTGAATCTCCTGAGCCTCGCCAGTCGCTCTGGGATCAAGGTCACGCTTTCTCAACAGCAGGTGTTGCTCAACGCCATGGGCGTCGATGTCTACGCAGATTAGTCCCGCTCCGCCTTAGATTCCGCCGGCCAGATGCGAACAAAGACTGCAACTGTCACCGACCCTAAGACGGCGCAGGCTGCGCCGGCCCATTGTTCCGGCGTCATTCCGATGGCGGCGTAGTGACCGGTCAGTCCGCCGCATATGATCACCAGGGAGGCTGAGCCGCCTTCGATAAGTTCTTTTTTGGTGATCATGCCGATGTCCCTGGGCCGGTTGCACATAAAATAGCGACACGCACTGAAGCCGGCTGAGGTTTAGCGAAACACTTCCATAGTCAGCGATGCGTCATTGGGGCGCAGCATGGTGCGGTGTAGGAGAACTGCACCGCCAATTTGCGAGATTTTTGCCATGGACGTCGAGGCCCTCAACGAATTCACAGCCGGTCTGTGGCGCAGCGAGATCACCCCTGCCTTGGTCGACTATATTCGTATTCCGGCCAAGTCGCCCGCGTTCGACCCCGACTGGGCGGGCTCGGGTCACATTGACCGCGCCGTCGAGCACATGGTCGGCTGGGCGCAAAGCAAACTGGCCGCGCTTCCCGGCGCAAAACTGGAAGTCGTCCGCCTAAGCGGGCGCACCCCGGTGATCCTTATTGAGGCTCCAGGCGAGATCGATGACACGGTCCTGCTTTACGGCCACCTCGACAAACAGCCCGAAATGACGGGCTGGTCCGAAGGGCTAGGCCCTTGGATTCCGGTCATTCAGGATGACAAGCTCTATGGCCGAGGCGGGGCCGACGACGGCTATGCGATCTATGCATCTGTAACCGCACTCCTGGCCCTGCAGGCCCAGCAGGTCAAACGGGCCCGTTGCGTCGTCCTGATCGAAGCCTGTGAAGAGAGCGGAAGCTATGACCTGCCTTTCTATGTGGATCACCTGGCTGAGAGGATCGGCTCGCCGTCGCTGGTGATCTGCCTCGACAGCGGATGCGGCAATTACGATCAGCTCTGGCTGACGACGTCGCTTCGCGGTCTGGCCGGCGGGCTCCTCACGGTGGAGGTCCTGGAGGAAGGCGTCCATTCGGGGGACGCCTCAGGCGTGGTTCCAGACAGTTTTCGGCTTGCGCGCGCGCTTTTGTCGCGACTGGAGGACGAGGCCACCGGGCAGATCAAACCCGCGGCCTTCAATGTTGAAATCCCGGCCGAGCGCAAGAGCCAGGCGAAGGTTGCTGCGCAAGCGCTTGGGGACACCGTTTGGAGCAAATTTCCATTCGTTGGCGCCACCCACGCCAATACCCGCGAGGCGCCGGAGGCGATACTTAATCGCACTTGGCGTCCGGCGCTCACCGTCATCGGCGCAGACGGGCTGCCATCGCCTAGCAACGCCGGCAATGTTCTTCGCCCGGCCACCAGCCTGGCGCTCAGCGTGCGTATTCCGCCAACCGCTGACCCGCAGGCCTGCGCCCGGGCGCTTGAAGAAACCCTCACCGCCGACCCGCCGCAGGGCGCGCGTGTGATCTTCAAGACCGTTCAGGCAAGCCCAGGGTGGAATGCTCCCCCGTTGGAGCCTTGGCTGGAGGCGGCCGTGCAGCGCGCCTCAAAATCCACTTTCGGCCGCGACGCCGCCATGATGGGTGAAGGTGGCACCATTCCCTTCATCGGGATGCTCGGCGAGAAATTTCCGAAGGCTCAATTTCTGATCACCGGGGTCCTTGGGCCCCACTCCAACGCCCATGGTCCCAATGAATTCATCCACCTGCCCACCGGCTGCAAAGTCACTGCAGCAGCGGCTTTGATCCTGGCGGATCACGCAAGGCGCGATAACTAGGTTCGCGCGCGCCCCACGCGACGAAGAGCGTCCCCTCAGATCGGCCTTCCCCCGGCTCGCAGGCCGCACAGCGGCTGAAGCCGGGTTGACGGCGGCTTGATTGGATGACCCTGCGTCCCATGGCCTGCGGGTCATCCTGCGCCCTGATCAATGCGTCCTAAAGCCTGCTCGGGGGAGCCTCGGTGGGAGGCGTCGTTGTGGCCGGCTGAGGCGCGGCTGGGGGCGTCTGGGGCGCGACAGGGGCGGGTGCGACGGGCGCGTCTGACGGCGCTGGTGGGGCGACTGCGGCCTGAGGTTGCGAAGGAACGGTCTGCGCTGCAGGAGGAGATGTTACTGCGGGCGCAGCGACCGGCGCCGGCGCCAGAACCGTCGCATTGGCGTCAGCCTTGTCCTCGCCCGCCGCGCGGGCCCGATAGGTGTGAGCCGCCTTGGCGACGTGACGGCTGCGGGCGGCGGGCGCCGTGGGAGGCTCGGCGGGCGCGGGCTGAGTTTGGGCGGCCGCAGCAGCTGTGGGAGGTGGAGCGACCGGCGCGTTTGAAGCAACGTCACTGCTCGTCGTTAGGGTCCGGGCCACGATGCTGTCGTTGTGAGATTGATAGTAGAACCAGCCAGCGATCGCCAAGCCGGCGAGCAGCACGGCGCTCGCAAGGGTTACCGTCAGAACGTTTGTATTGCGGGTTTGCGCTGGACGGATGGCATAGGATGGGGTTGCGGAGAATGTGTCGCTTGGCGCGTCCAACACGTCCTTGGCGCCCTCGAACGCGCGCGCATCCTCCGACATCGTCGTCGGCGGAGCGGGGCTCTTTTGTCTGCCGAAGACACTTCCCATTCCCGCGCGTAGCGGAGGAATATTCTGCGGGTCGGTATTGGGCGTGGAATTGTTCCTGGGGGTCGAACTGAAATCGGTCATTTGCAGTCCCTCGTGGGGAAACTCATAGGCTGACCAAACGGCAAGACGCCCGAAGCGGTTCCGGAGCCGAAAGAAATCGCCAGGCGCGGCGCAAGGTTTCTGGATCAGGACCGACCCTGAAACGTGACAAATTTGATTGAGAACCACGCCTGCCTCGCAAGGCGGCGCGGAGCATCACGCGCCATCCCGATTTGAACCGGTTTTCGTCATACGGCCTTAACGATTTGTGACCTTGGCGCCGCGCAATCTGAACCTCGGCGTGGTGCGGCCATTTTCACGCCAAGCAACATCTTGACCCGGTGGGCGGGTCATCCCCAAGTTGGCCGCCTAGTCGGAGGTCTGAATGCCGTTCAAGGCCAATCTCCAGCGCGAGTGGCGTTTTCTGCGCGGCCTGAACCGGACGCTTAGGCGCGTAAAGTCGATCGCTCCCGACAGCCCCAACCTGATCTGTGATGACATTCAGGCCGCAGTCGATGAGTGGCGAGACAGCATGGCCATCACGTTCGAAGGCCGAACATTGAGCTATGCCGAGCTTGACGCGATCGCAAACCGCTTCGCTCACTGGGGAAAGGGCCAGAACCTGCGTCGCGGTCAGACCGTCGCGCTTTTCATGCCCAACCGGCTGGAATACTTCGCAGTCTGGTACGGCCTTTCGAAGATCGGGGTTGTAACAGCGCTGATCAACAATCAGCTGTCGGGTTTTGCGCTCGCCCACTGCCTCAATATCTCCGCAGCAAGCTGCATCATCGTCGATGCTGAAACCTCGCCTGTGTTCGAGGCGGCCAAGCCGCTGCTTGAAAGGCCGCTTCCCCAATGGATCATGGGTCCTGCTCACGGCGAGCAGCGCGATCTTGTCCAGGCCCTCAAGAGTTGCAGTCAACTGCCGCCCGACAAGACCGTGCGCGAAGATGTCCGGGCTCGTGACACGGCCCTCTTGATATTTACCTCCGGAACGACCGGCCTTCCGAAGGCGGCTCGCATCAATCACGTCAGAGCGCAGCTCTACATGCGTGGCTTCGCAGGCGCGACCGGCGCAAGAGCCAGCGACCGGATCTATGTGGCCCTTCCGCTCTATCACGCTACAGGCGGTCTTTGCGCACTTGGCGCAGCCCTGCTCAACGGCGGCTCGGTTTTCCTGCGCCGCAAGTTTTCAGCCACTCACTTTTGGCGAGAAGCGGTCGATGAAGGCTGCACGATGTTCGTCTATATCGGCGAGCTCTGTCGCTACATCGTCAATCAACCGCCCAGTGACGACGAAGCTCAGCACAAGATCCGGATGGCCTTTGGCAATGGTCTAAGGCCAGACATCTGGCCGGTGATCAAGCAACGCTTCCACATCCCTGAAATCCTGGAATTCTACGGCTCGACCGAAGGCAATGTTTCGATGTTCAACTTCGATGGTCGCGAAGGCGCCATCGGACGCGCGCCCAAGTGGCTGCGCAAACGCTTCAATGTCCGCCTGGTGCAGTTCGACGTCGAAACCGAACAGCCCGTGCGGGCGAGCAACGGCCTTTGCATCGAAGCAGGCCCAGGCCAGGTCGGCGAATGTATCGGACAGATCGGCGCAGATGCGCGCTCGGAGTACACCGGCTACGTCTCCCGGAGCGAGTCAGAAAAGAAAGTGCTCCACGACGTCTTTGAGCGAGGCGACCGCTGGTTTGCGACGGGCGATCTGATGAAGACCGACGCCGATGGATACTTCTATTTCATCGACCGCATTGGAGACACTTACCGCTGGAAGGGCGAAAACGTCTCCACCAACGAGGTCGCCGAGCGCTTGCTGAGCCTTACGAATGTGACCGAAGCCAACGTCTATGGTGTTGAGATTCCCGGCGTCGAGGGCCGCGCTGGCATGGCCAGCCTGGTCGTGGGGCCCGATTTCGACATCAAGGCGTTCGGCGATGATGTCGCCCACGCCCTGCCTACTTATGGCCAGCCTCTGTTCGTCCGTATCATGCCGGCGCTGGAGACCACAGGTACGTTCAAGACCCGCAAGATGGAACTGGTCGCCGACGGCTATGACCCCAGCAAGATCAGGGGCCCGCTCTATTTCCACGACGCCAAGCGCGGCTACATCAAGGTGACCAAGAGCGTCTATGAAAAAGTCATCGCCGGAACGGCGAAGCTCTGAGCTTCTGACGTAAGCCTCACGTTTCCCTCTCTTCGCTATGCCTGTGGGCGCATGCGCTCGACGAAAAGAACTTTGCAATACAAAGAACTTCATTTATAACGATGCGCATCGACCTCCAGGGCCAAGCACCAATGACCGACCAAGACGCCATCCGCGACGACATCGCCTTCATGCGCGGACTTGCCGAGGCAGGTCGGGACGGGCCCATGCGGGGCGGGGCGATCCTGTTAGCGGCTGGCTCGATCTTTGGGATCGCTAGCCTGGCCGTCTATTGGCTTTCGGTTATCCAGGGCGCGAGCGGCTGGATGTACTGGGCCGTGTGGGGCGTGGCGGGCATCATCTTCTTGGGCGCCTTCGTTCCCCTCGTGCGCGGCGTTCCACGAACTGGAAGCACCCGCCAGATCGTCGCGGGGATGGCCTGGACTGGCATGGGTTGGGCGTCCTCGGCCATCTGGTTCAGTCTGATGGTGATGAGTCTGCGGACTCGAGACAGCCACGTCATGCTGGCGCTTCTCCCGGTCTATATGTCGCTCTACGGTGGAGCGTGGTTCGTGGCCGCCCTGGCTTGGCGCAAGGCTTGGATGTGGCTCACCGCATTCGCCGCCTGCGCTGCGGCCCTGACGGGAGCCTGGTTCGCGGCCGACGGCCCTATCGTCTGGCTGATCTATGGCGTGAGCCTGATGGCGGTGCTGGCGCTTCCGGGCCTACATCTGATGCGGCAGTCGCGCGCGGCGGGCTAGGCATGGCCGACGACTTCGACATCGAGCGGATCGACGAGGTCATCCATGGCCGGCTGCGGCTGGGGATCATGGCCTACCTCTCCACCGCCGGAAGCGCCGACTTTAGCACGCTGAAGACCCGGCTGCAGGCTACCGACGGCAATCTCTCCGTCCACCTGCGCAAGCTTGAGGAGGCCGGCTACGTGGCCATCGACAAGAGCTTCGTCGCCAGGAAACCGCTCACCACCGTCACTCTCACCGAAGCCGGGCGCGCCGCCTTCATCGGCTACCTGGACGCTATGGCCCGCCTGGTGAACCTGACCTCCTGACGGGACTTTCGATGCTCAAGCTCCTCACCGCGCTCACAACCGTCCTCGCCCTCGCCGCCCCGGCCGTCGCCGCGCAAGCCGCCGACCCCAACAAGCTCTTCGCGGACTCAAAGGTCGTGGACCGGGACCGCTTCTCGGACGAGATCGTCGGCAAGGGCCCCGACCCGGTGTTTATCCCCGGCCTAGCTTCGTCCCGCTCGACTTGGAAGGCGAGCGCCGAGCGGCTGCGTGGCCGCTACCGCCTGCACCTGATCCAGATCGCGGGCTTTGCGGGAGAGCCCAGCCGCGCCAACGCCGCCGGCGACGTCCTCGTCCCGACCGCCGAGGCCATCGAGGCCTATATGGTCGAGCAGAAGCTCACACCCGCTACAGCCATCGGCCACTCGTTCGGCGGTACGGCTCTGCTCTATCGACCAGCCGCAGGTTTTCGCCGACGCCCTGGACGCCTTCCTGGCGCAGCAGTAGCTGACCCGGCTATGGTGAGGTTTGCACCTTTCCTAGGCTGATTCCCACGATGCCGATCCGCTCCCTCCGCTTCGTCCTCTTCGCCGGCGCCGCGGCGCTGATAGCCTGCGCCCCGCCCGCCTGGGCCGGTGACGTAGCCAAGCAGAAGGCTGAGATCGATACTGGCCTGGAGCGTAACTATGCTCACCTCGAGGCCCTCTATAAGGACATCCACGCCCATCCCGAGCTTGGGTTCCAGGAAACTGAGACTGCAGCCAAGCTCGCCAAAGAAATGCGCGCGCTAGGTTTTGAAGTGACTGAGCACGTTGGCAAAACGGGAATTGTCGCAATTCTGCGGAACGGCAAGGGGCCGACCGTGATGGTCCGCACCGAGCTCGACGCTCTGCCGATGGAAGAGAAGACCGGTCTGCCTTACGCCAGTCACGCCGTGCAGATGTGGAACGGAAAACCGACGCCGGTGGCGCATAGCTGCGGTCACGACATCCACATGGCCGCCTGGGTCGGCGCAGCCCAGCAGCTGGTGGCCATGAAGTCCCAATGGCGCGGCACGCTGATGTTCATCGGCCAGCCCTCGGAAGAAACGGTGAGCGGCGCCAAGGCGATGATCGCTGACGGTCTCTTCACTCGCTTCCCGAAACCGGACATCGGGTTCGCCCAGCACGTGGGGCCAGCCGCAGCGGGAGGGATCTCCTATCGGGCTGGCGTCAACACCTCGAGCGGCGACGGCTTTGAGATCATTTTTCAGGGGCGTGGAGCCCATGGCTCGCGCCCCCAGCTTAGTATCGATCCAGTGATGGAGGCCGCGCGCTTCACCGTAGAGCTGCAAACCGTCATCAGTCGGGAAAAAGACCCGGCCGCCTTCGGCGTTATGGGTGTGGGCGCTATTCTGGCGGGTTCGGCCGGCAACATCATTCCCGATCAGGCCGTCGTGCGCGGAACCATTCGCAGCTATGACGAGCCGACGCGCACCTTGCTGAAATCTGGTCTGGAGCGCACCGCCAAGTCAGTCGCCGATATGGCGCGCGCGCCGGCTCCCAGCGTGATTTTCGACTCCAGCGCCTCGGCGGTGGTCAATGACGTGGCGATCACCGCACGCACCGCTGCGATATTTAAGACTGCTTTCGGCGCAAACGCCGTTGAGGCCCCCAACCCTGGCTCGGCCAGCGAAGACTACTCAGAATATGTCATCGCCGGCGTTCCTTCTCTCTATTGGGGGCTGGGCGGCGTCGATCCCAAGGTGGTCGCCGACTATCGCGCCAAGGGCCAGGAGCCTCCCGGCAACCACACGCCGCAATTCGCCCCTTCGCCTCAGCCTGCAATCCGAACCGGCGTCGAGGCCATGACCTTGGCGGTGCTGAACGTGATGGGGTGACGTCGCCGACCCGCTGGCTCGCCAGCGACGTTGAAAGGCGAGGGCGAGGCCCTGCGCTTGTCCGGTGACTCACCTATATTCGCGCCATGGCCAGCGACGTCGCCGCTTCGCCCCTGCTTAAGGGCGCTGCGCTTATCAAGGACGAAGTCACCCGCCTGCCGGATCGGCCGGGTGTTTATCGCATGGTGGGCGACGACGGCGAGGTGCTCTACGTCGGCAAGGCGCGCAGCCTAAAAAAGCGCGTCGTCCAGTACGCGCAAGGCCGATTCCACACCCAGCGCATAGCCCACATGGTCGACCTGACGCGGTCGATGGAGTTTGTGACCACGCGCACCGAGACCGATGCGCTGCTGCTAGAAATCAATCTGATCAAGCAGCTCAAACCTCGCTTCAATGTCCTGCTTCGCGATGACAAGTCGTTTCCCGAGATCGTCATTCGTCGCGAGCATGCTGCGGCTCAGCTGCGCAAGCACCGTGGGGCCCATACGATCCGGGGAGACTACTTTGGCCCCTTCGCCAGCGCCGGCGCCGTCAATCGAACCTTGAACACGCTGCAGAAGGCCTTCCTGCTGAGGTCCTGCTCGGACAGCGTCTACGAAAGTCGAACGCGGCCTTGCATGCTGCATCAGATCCGCCGCTGCGCTGCGCCATGCACGGGTCTGATCAACCTGGAAGATTACAACGCCCTCGTCGACGAAGCCGGCGACTTCCTGCGTGGAAAGAGCCGCGCCGTGATGGGCAAGATATCCGCTGAAATGCAGGCCGCCTCAGACGCGATGGAATTCGAGCGCGCCGCCCGGTTGAGGGACCGGATCCGGGCTCTGGCCTCAATTGCGCAGGAACAACAGATTAATCCGGAGACAGTCGATGAGGCCGATGTCTTCGCGCTCCACGCCGAGGGCGGTCAGGCCTGCGTGCAGGTGTTCTTCTTTCGGGCCGGTCAGAACTGGGGCAATCGGGCCTATTTTCCTCGCGTGGACAAGTCCGATGAGGACCCTGAGGTTATGGCCGCCTTCATTGGCCAATTCTACGATGACAAGCCGATCCCGAAGCTCATCCTGACCAACGTCGAGCCGTTTGAGCGAGATCTGCTTCAGGAAGCATTTTCACTCAAGGGCGGGCGAAAGGTTGAGATCAGCGCACCCAAGCGCGGCGAGAAGCGTCAGCTTGTCGAGCACGCTTTCAGCAATGCAAAAGAAGCGCTTGGTCGAAGGATGTCCGAAAGCTCTGCGCAGTCGAAATTGCTCGCTGGCGTCTGCGAGGCCTTCGGCCTGGATGCCCCGCCTGAGCGAATTGAGGTCTATGATAACTCCCACATCATGGGGACCAACGCCGTCGGCGGCATGATTGTCGCGGGCCCCGAGGGTTTCCAGAAGAACCAGTATCGCAAGTTCAATATCAAGGGGACCGACATCACCCCGGGCGACGATTTCGGCATGATGAAGGAGGTGTTGCGCCGCCGCTTTGCGCGGCTCGTCAAGGATGAGGAAGCTGGCGAACCGTCGCCACGGCCCGACGTGGTGCTGATCGATGGCGGCGCGGGCCAGATCAGCGCGGTCATGGAAGTCATGGCCGACCTGGGCCTTGACGATATTGCTGTGGTGGGCGTCGCCAAGGGGCCTGACCGGGATGCTGGCCTGGAGCGGTTCTTCATCCCAGGCAAGCCCTACTTCATGCTCGAGCCGAAGAGCCCGGTTCTCTACTATCTTCAACGCTTGCGTGATGAAGCCCACCGCTTCGCCATCGGCACGCATCGCAATCGCCGCTCAATGGAAATGAAGAAGAACCCCCTCGACGAGATAGAAGGCGTGGGGCCTGGACGAAAACGCGCGCTCTTGCACGCGTTCGGATCAGCGCGTGGGGTAAGCCGCGCTTCGGTGGAGGATCTGCTGAAGGTGGACGGGGTGAGCGCGCCCTTGGCCGAGCGCATATATGGGTTTTTCCGCAAGAGCTGAACCCGCCGACTTGGCGATGCGCCAAGTTGCAGACGCGCCCCTGGTCAAACTTATCTGCGGTTAATCGTTACTTGCGATGATCGGCCCACACAGGGGGTCGTAATGCTCTGGAGCTTTTTCGACGAAGGGCTCGACGAAATGGCGGCTGGTGCGGGCGCGACGATAGGGTCGCGACTCGCTGCAACGCTTGGCGTCTGGGTGATCACGCTTTCATTTCTGCCTTGGTCCACATGTGCAGTTTGGGGCGTCACAGTCTGCGGGATCGAGATCCTCAACTGGTTTTTGACCCGCGATCAGGTCCTTGGGCGCGCTGTAAGCCTTTCAACGCGTCTGAAATACGTCGCTTGCCTTGTGGCCGACGTGGTCGGTTGGGTGAGCCTGGGCGTGCTCCTTTGGCGGACAGGTTCGGCGGCAGGCGCAATCTGTGCGGTGGTGATATGGCTCTCCATCATGGGCTTCGCCCAGGTCTACGCCTATCAATCGCGCCTGGGTTACGCGCTAGCTGGCGTTATCCCGGCTGCTGCGATGCTGATCACTCCGCTGGCCTCTCCCAATCTCGCCGTGTCCAACGTTTTGCCGGTGTGGATGATCCTTTTGGTGAGCGCGGCTTTCGCGGTCTCAGGCGCGCGTGAGACGATCGCGGCCCGCGGCCGCTATGAAGGCGCCTTGAAGGACTTGCGCGATAGCGAGCAGAGCTATCGCCTGCTGGCCGACAACGTCACCGACGTTATTTCCTTGGCCTCGCAGGACCATGATCGCCTCTACGTCTCGCCGTCGATCGAACGTATTCTTGGGTTTGCGCCGGCCGAACTCCTCGAGACGCCGAACTACACCTACCTGCATCCCGACGACGCCACGATGGTCCAGGCGTTCATCGACGCCACGACGGTGGAGACAGGCCCCCGGACGCTTGAATATCGCGTCTTTCGTCATGATGGCGCGGTGATCTGGGCGGAGACCACATTCTCACGCCTAAACGATGGGAGCGGCCGCCTGCTTGGCGTGTCGCGCGATGTGAACCACCGCAAGGGCCTCGAGGCCGACCTCAAGGATGCTTTGGCGCGCTCAGAAGCCGCCGCTGCGGCCAAGACCGACTTTCTCGCCAACATGACCCATGAACTGCGAACGCCTCTGACGGCGATTCTTGGATTCGCCGGCGTCCTGCGGCGTTCAAGGTCGCTTTGCGAAGAAGACGCCCATCACGTCGGACTAATTTACGACGCCAGTCAGACCCTGCTGGGCGTCGTGGGCGACGTACTGGATTTCTCCAAGATCGAAGCCGGCGCTTTCGAGCTTGATCCGGAACCATTTGATCCAGTGGCGACCGCGCGCTCGGGCGCGGCGATCATCGCCGAGCAAGCCGCCGCCAAGGGCCTTACCTTGACGACGTGCATCGAAGAAACGGCTCCCGCTCTGATCGGCGATGCGCCGCGTCTTCGCCAAGTCCTGCTGAACTTCCTTTCGAACGCGACCAAGTTCACGCGTGAAGGCGGCCTTGAGCTGGTGTTGACGCATCAACTTGAAGGCCATGCCTTGGAGCCTGAGCAGTGCCGTCTGCGGGTCGAGGTCCGCGACAGCGGGATCGGCATCGACGAAGCCCAGATCGGGTCGCTCTTTACACGCTTCACCCAAGGTGATGCTTCGGTTTCACGGCAATATGGCGGGACTGGCCTTGGCCTTGCGATTTCCAAGCAGATCATCGACGCCATGGGCGGGCGGATCGGCGCGACCAGCGTGATCGGTGAAGGATCGACCTTCTGGTTTGAGGTCGATCTGCCGCTGGCTAGGGAATGGACGGCGAGTTCCGAGCCGGACCAGGGGTATGCAGCGCCTGATCGACCCATTCGGGCCTTGGTGGTCGAGGACAACGCCGTCAATCGTGAGCTCGTTACAACGCTGCTTAGTCCGTTCGACATCGAGATCGACACCGCCAGCGACGGCGCCGAGGCGGTGGAGGCGGTTCAACGTGATCGCTACGACGTCGTATTGATGGATATGCAGATGCCGGTGATGGACGGTTTGACCGCAACACGGCGAATTCGTGCGCTGAATGACCGCCAGATTGCGTCTATTCCGATCATTGCAATGACCGCCAACGTCCTTCCCGAGCAGATCGCCCGCTGCCGAGAGGCCGGGATGGATGACCATCTGGGCAAGCCGATCGATCTTTCCCTTCTGCTGCAGGCTCTGGATCGTTGGACCTCGCCTGGGGCTCGAGAAAATTGCCCCTGCGCTGCAAGCCGGCTGGGCGAAATCGCTTCGTCCTGACCGCACGAAGGATTGTTTTCGACGCGGACTTCCCGCATCACCCCAGCGCAGGCAATTCGGTCCTGTCTGGGTGGAGCAAGAGCGTCGATGTTTTCACATATTATGGTCGGGACGAGTGATCTTGATAGGGCCAAGACATTCTATGACGCGGTCTTAGGGGCCCTTGGCGTGAAGCCAGGGTTTGTTGACCGCCATCGGGTCTTTTACCGTACGCCGACCGGAACATTTGCAGCGTCCCTGCCGATCAATGGCGAACCCGCCAGCTTCGGCAATGGCTCGACGATTGGCTTTGCCTGCGCCTCCTCGCAGGAAGCCGACGCGTGGCACGCCGCGGGTCTGGCCAGCGGCGGAACAGCTTGCGAAGACCCCCCGGGGGTACGCGAGGGACCGGCAGGAAAACTCTACCTGGCCTATCTGCGGGACCCCGATGGCAATAAACTTTGCGGCCTTCACCGCATGGCGTGAAGCCACGGCTGACCTTGCAAACCCGGCCGAACGATAGGCCAATTATGCGGCGGTATATTAGGGGGATAGAAGACCATGGCCGGGTTTCGAGCAGCAGGCGCTGAGGTCGGCGCGTCGGGGTTCACCCGACGCCGACTGATCGCAACGGCGGCGGGCGCAACGTCGATCGCGTTCGCCGGCTCGGTGTTCAGCGCACCGCGACGCCTGGTGCCAAGTGACCGCGTAAACATCGCTGTCATTGGCGCAGGCGGCCAAGGCGCGTCCAACATGTCAAAGCTGACGAGCCAAAATATCGTGGCCACGGCGGACGTCGACTATGATCATGTTCACGCCGCGCTGATCGACAAGACCGGTGCGATCGCGCCCGCAAGACAGGCGCTTAAGGACGCCTACGACAAGGCCGTCCGCCACACCGACTACCGTCGGATGTTCGACGCTCAGCAAGACATCGATGCTGTCCTGATCGCGACCCCCGACCATCACCACGCCGTCGCTGCTCGCCACGCCATGGAGCGCGGCTACCATGTCTTTGTACAAAAACCGCTGACCTACACGATCGAAGAAAGCCGCAAGCTGGGCGAGCTCGCAAAAGCCAATCCTAAACTGGTCACCCAGATGGGCAACCAGGGGCACTCCGGCGACGACGGACGCCGCGTCATAGAGCTGATCCGCGGGGGAGCCATCGGTAAGGTCGTGGAGGTTCATGTCTGGACCAATCGGCCGGTCTGGCCTCAGGGCGTGGCGAAGCCTGCGCCGCAACCGCCTCCGGCCAGCCTCGACTGGCCGACCTGGCTTGGTCCTGCAAATATCGATTGGGGCTATAACCCCGACTATGCGCACTTCAATTGGCGCGGCTGGGTGCCTTTTGGCTCTGGCGCTTTGGGCGACATGGGCGCTCACCTTGTGGACTTCCCGTTTTGGGCCCTCGACCCGGGCCTTCCCACCAAGGTTGAAACGCGACACTCCCGTTGGGCCGGAAACGCCAGTCTTTGGGACACCAAACGCCCCGCCGAGATCACCAGCTATCCCTTGGCGAGCATCACGCGCTACGAGTTTGGTCACGCCAAGGGCGGTCCGCTGCGCCTGACGTGGTACGATGGCGGTTTGCTGCCGCCGACGCCCCCCGGTTTCCCTGACAACATGACGATGAGCGGGGACGGGGGTGTGTTGTTTGTCGGCTCGCACGGCATGTTGATGCACGAAACCTACGGTCAAAAGCCGGTGCTGATCGGCGAAGGACTGGACGAGCAGGCCAAGAAAATCCCGGTCTCTCTGCCGCGTATCCAAGGCGGGATCAATGGACACGAAATGAACTGGATCCGCGCCATACGCGGGGAAGAGAAGATCTCGTGTCCGTTCGAATACGCCACGCGATTGAACGAAACCATGAACCTGGGGGTTGTCGCTCTCAGGTCGGATCATTTCATCGAATATGACGGCGCAGCGGGACAGGTCACAAATTTTGCGCAGGCCAACCAGTATCTGAGCCGGCAATATCGCAAGGGATGGGAGCTTTGACGTCGAAGGGTCTTGTCGCAGTCCTGGCCTTCTTAGCCCATCTCGCCGCCTCGCGCGCCGCCCTGGCGCAAGCCGTTGCTTCACCGACGCCAGGTGCAAAGCCGCAAGACACCGAGCAGTGGACGCCGGTTCCGGCGATCGTAACGCCTGGCGCCACACCGCAGGCGGCCCCCTCCGACGCCATCGTGCTCTTCGACGGGGAAAACCTCGATCAGTGGGTGAACACCAAGGACAAGGCGCCCGCCGGCTGGACTGTCGCAAATGGCGTGATGACGGTTGAAAAGAAGGCCGGCAACATCGAGACCAAGCGCGGCTTTCGAAACTTCCAGCTGCACTTGGAATGGCGGATCCCGAAGGATGTCACGGGGTCAGGTCAGGGGCGCGGCAATTCCGGCGTCTTCCTGGCCTCGACCGGCCCTGGCGATGCGGGATACGAGCTGCAGATCTTGGATTCCTACAAGAACGAGACCTATGTGAACGGTCAGGCCGGCAGCATCTATAAGCAGTTTGCGCCCCTGGTGAATGCAAGCAAGAAGCCCGGTGAATGGCAGACCTATGACGTGATCTGGACGGCGCCGGTCTTCGCAGCCTCCGGCGCGCTCACCTCTGCGGCGCGCATCACCGTCCTGCAAAATGGGGTCTTGGTTCAGAACAACGCCGTTCTGAGCGGGGAGACCCTCTATGTTGGTAAGCCATTCTATCGGCCCTATGTCTCCGCTCCGATCAAGCTCCAGGCTCATGGCGACCCCAGTCCGCCCTTGAGCTTCCGCAACATCTGGGTTCGTGAATTGGCGAACTCACCTGCGCCTTAGGATAAGGCGCGCGCGGGGCCTGTCTTCCCTCGTCGATTGAGCATCCCGCCGGACAGGGGCTTTGCAAGTCGACGAACAGCCTAGGTCTTCTGCTGAACTGAAGCCTATAAGCGCTGGCGTCTTAAGAGGCGCTGCGCCAAGCGTCTAATGGAACGCCACAATAGGGGAACGCCCGTGCCGAAGACCCATAGCGCCGTCAACGTCAAGGCGGCGCTCGCGCTGGTCATGGCGCTTACGCCTGGCGCCGGCGCCTGGTCGCAGGTTTCGCCGGTGACAATCCCATCCTTCCCGCCCGGACCGGACTATGCGGGCGTCGCTGGCTCGCCAGCCGAAAATGCGCGCATAGCTGCGCTTTGCGGGGCCAACCGCAACGCCAAGGACGGCTACGCGCCCATGCCCGCCATGCCCGATCAGACCCGTGCGCCGATCGTGAAATCCAAGCAGGCGTTCAGTGTTGAGGTTCTGAGCAAACTGGATCGCTCTATCGGCATGGCCTTCCTCCCCAACGGCGACATGCTGATTTCCCAGCGCGCCGGCGGCATGCGCACGGTCGACCCCAAAGGCGTGGTTTCTGAGCCTCTCAAGGGGATGCCGGCCATCCAGCGATCGGGCCTTAGCGCTGCATCCAATGTCCTGCTTGACCGCGATTTTGCGAAGAACAGGACAATCTACTATGGCTACATCGCACCTGCCGCCGCCCCAGGCGCTCCGCTTATCGGCCGGATAATCAAAGCCCGCCTGGCAAGTGACGAGAGCGGCGTTGAGGACGTCGTCACCATCTTTGAAGCCGTCGATCTTGTCCCGCGACGCATCGTGCAGGCCCGTGATGGGACGCTGTTGATTCCATCAGCCGAAGTCGCCTCCGGCGGCCCCAACCCGCAGTCGATGCAAAATCCGCGCGGCAAGATCTTGCGCATTAAGACCGACGGCTCCGTTCCGCTCGACAATCCCTTCGTGAGCAACAGTGACGCCAATCCAGCCTATTACGCGCTGGGTTTTCGCGACATCCAGGGCGCAGCCCTGGATCCGAAGACCGGCGAGCTTTGGGTGGCTGAAAACGAACCCATGGGGGGTGACGAACTCGACCATATCAAGGCTGGAGGAAATTACGGTTTTCCAGTCATCAGCTACGGCCGCCAGAATTCAGGCGCCATGATCAATGATGGCAAGACGGTGCAGGCGGGCATGGAGCAGCCCGTCTATTTCTGGAACCCGTCGTTCGCGCCATCGGGCATGACCTTCTACGATGGCGCTGCATTCCCCGCTTGGAAGGGCGACATCTTCGTTGGCGGCATGTCGGGCAGGCAGCTCGTTCGCCTTGAAATGAAAAACGGCCGTGTGGTCGGCGAAGAGAAGCTGCTCATGGACCGGTGCAAACGCACGAAGGATGTGCGTCAAGGTCCCGACGGCCTGATCTATGTCATCACCGACGAAAGCCCCAGCGAGATCTTGCGTCTTGCGCCGGCCAAGCGATAGCGGCGACAGATGGCCAGTTCGCCCAACAGCCACGGCCATGACGGCGGCTGGCTGCGCCGCTAGACTTGGCGGAACGAAGCGCCGGCGGGCGCGCTGGAATATCCCATGAAGTCCCTCCCGAACATTCTGACCTCGATGCGCCTGATCCTGGCGCTCTTCATGTTCCTGGCGTTGGCGTCTTCGGCAGGGGCTATGCCGGGCCTGTCCGACCATTTGACGCCGCAAACGCAATTTGCGCTGCAGCGTTGGGCGGTCTACGCCTTTGTCATCGCTGCGGTGACGGATTTCTTCGACGGGTGGCTGGCCCGAAAGCTTCATGCCGAGAGCATTTGGGGAGCCATCCTTGATCCGATCGGCGACAAGGTGCTGGTCTGCGGCGCCGTCCTTGGCCTTATGGCGCTTGGGCCTCAGCCCATGGTGCTGCTGCCCGCCGGTCTCATCCTCTTTCGCGAGTTCACGGTCAGCGCGCTGCGTGAAGTCGGCGCCAGCAAAGGTTTGAAACTTCCCGTCACCTTGCTCGCCAAATGGAAGACCACCTTGCAGATGACCGCGCTCGCCATGGAGCTGGTGGTCGCCGCTTGGGGGGCATTTCCTTTCCTCCCGCCAGACCCCGGCGTCGCAGGGCCCTTTGCGATCGCCGCCCATACGCTTTTCTGGCTCGCGGCCATGGTGACGCTGGTTACGGGGGCTCAGTACTGGGAGCAAACCCGCAAAGCCCTGCAAGGCTGACGCTCATAAGATTGCACGCGCCGTAACAACGGCCGGGGAAATCATACAAGTGATTGATTAGAGTTAGGTGTTTGTCGGAGAAGGCGATGACCTTTGTCCTCTACTACCACCCGCTATCGTCGTTCTGCTGGAAGGCGTTGATCGCGCTCTACGAAGCCGACATCACGTTCGAAGCCAGAACTGTCAATCTGGCGGATCCGGCCGATCGCGCGGCTTTTCAGGCCGTCTGGCCTCTCGCCAAATTCCCCGTCCTGCGAGACGAGGCGAAAGACCAGACTGTGCCGGAATCGACCATCATCATCGACTATTTGGCGCAGCACTGTGCGACAGCTCGCTCGCTTGCGCCCACCGATCCGGACGCGGCCCGCAAGATCCGCCTGCTTGACCGCATTATCGACAACTACATCCACCTTCCGTTGCAGCAAGTCGTTGCAGAGCGCATGCGCGGCCCCGACCAACATGATCCTTTTGGCGCCACGCAGGCCCGCAACAATATTCGCCAAGGCTACGACGCCTTGGTCTCGATGATTGGAACGCCTTGGGCGGCGGGAGAGACTTTCACCCTGGCCGATTGCGCCGCCCTGCCAGCGCTCAATTACGCCGACTACGCAGTTGGGCTCGCCGACTGGCCCGAGCTTGCCGACTACCTGGCTCGCCTCAAGTCGCGGCCGAGCGTAAAGCGCGTGCTGCGCGAAGCTGAACCGTTCTTCCAGTATTTCCCGCTGAAGGATGCCGGCCCTGCGGCTCGAACCTGAGCTTTCAGTCGCTCGCTGATCGGAGCCGCTGCAGTCGAGCCGAGTGTCAGCACTCCGCCAAGTTGACCGCCAGGCCCCCAAGCGAGGTTTCCTTGTAGATATGGCTCATGTCCTCGCCCGTGCGTTTCATCGTGGCGATCACCTTGTCGAGGCTGACCGAATGTTGGCCGTCTCCCAAGAGGGCCAGGCGCGACGCATCGATGGCTTTTACGGCGCCCATGGCGTTGCGTTCGATGCATGGAATCTGCACCAGCCCGCCGATCGGGTCGCAGGTGAGGCCAAGGTTATGCTCCATGGCGATTTCGGCGGCGTTTTCGATCTGAGCGTTGGAGGCTCCCAGCGCCGCCGTCAGGCCGGCTGCGGCCATCGAACAGGCCACCCCGACCTCGCCTTGGCAGCCCACCTCCGCACCGGAGATCGAAGCGTTCTTCTTATAGAGGGCTCCGATTGCGGCGGCGGTCAGGAGAAACGTCCGACGCCCCGCCGCCGTGCCATGATGGAAGCGGTCGTAGTAGCGAAGTACAGCCGGAACCAGTCCTGCCGCCCCATTGGTGGGCGCAGTCACCACCCGCCCGCCGGCCGCGTTTTCTTCGTTCACCGCCAGCGCCCAAAGGTTCACCCAGTCCAGCGCGGCGAGTGGGTCAGCGATGCGTCGGTCGGCGTCGCTGATGAGCGATTGATGCACCTGGAAGGCGCGGCGTTGCACCTTCAGGCCGCCAGGCAGCAGGCCGTCGGTCCGCATTCCGCGCTCGATGCAGGCGTACATGGCCGCAGCGATCTCATCGAGCCCAGCGTCAATCTCGCTGTCGCTGCGCCTTGCGCGCTCATTGGCCCGCATCAGTTCGGCGATTGTCAGGCCAGCTTTGGAACTGAGCGCCAGCAAGGCCTCGCCGCTGTCGAAGGGATAGGGCACGTCAACCAAGGCTCCAGCCTCAGGCGGGGTGTTGCGCCCCATTTCCTCTTCGTCGCGCACGAAGCCTCCGCCGATGGAGAAGTAGGTGCGTTCGGCGACCAACTCCGCGCCTCCGTCGAAGGCTCGGAACTTCAGAGCATTGGGATGCTGCGGCAATCGCACGCGGCTTTCCCAGATAAGGTCCTTGGCCTCGTCAAAATTGATCTGTCGGCGCCCAGCGAGGTGCAGGCGCCGGCTTGTGCGAACGCCCGCCACGACCTTCTCAACCTCGTCCGGATCGAGCGAACGCGGTTCAAATCCCGCCAGTCCGAGGATCACTGCGCGATCAGTGGCGTGGCCACGGCCTGTCAGGGCCAGCGACGCAAAGAGCGTCACCTCGACCCGCTCAGTCTTATCCAGGTCTGCGCCCAGCCTCAGGAGAAAGCGGCCCGCGGCGGTCATCGGGCCCATGGTGTGCGAACTTGAGGGCCCAATCCCCAATTTGAATAGGTCGAAAGCGCTGACGTTCATGGCTGGTGTTTAACCCAGATCTGCTTGCAGGGAACTGCAGGGTTGCGGGTGCGGCATGTCCGAGATCAGGGCGTGAAGGGTCCTTGCGCGTTACAGGCAGGGGCCGCCGCGTGCTCGACCTCAAGGCGCCAGCCATGGCTTGAGAACTTGGGGGCGGGGTGTCGCCCAAAGAGCCGATCAGACCGCAGGCCCCGGCGGGTCCGCCGGCAAGGGGATGAACTCCTGGTCGTCGGCGTCAGGCAGCTTCATGCGTCCCGCACGCCAGTCAGCCTTGGCCTGTTCGATCCGCGCCTTTGAGGAGGCCACGAAGTTCCACTCTATGAAGCGTTCTCCGACCGGCTCGCCCCCGAGCAGCATGACGATGGCGTTGGTGGTCGCCGTTATCGGCGCCGTCATACCGGGCCGCAGGATCGCCATCTGGCCTTGGCTGATCGGTTGGCCGTCGATTTCGACCATCCCTTGCGCAACATAGGCTGCGCGTTCTGGGTATTCCGCCGGCAGTTGCGCAGTGGCGCCGGCCTGCAACGCCCAATGCACATAGAACATTGGGGAGTGGACCTTCACCTTGGCCTCCGCGCCGAACGCCTTGCCCGCTATGAGGCGCGCCCACATGCCGCCACCCTCATAGGTCGGCAGGTCTTCAGCGCCGTGATGGGAGAAAGCCGGCTCGGTTTCCTCAGCTTCATCCGGCAACGCGACCCAGGCTTGGATTCCGTTCATGCGCCCGCCCTGAGCGCGAAGCTCTTCGAAGCGCTCGGAGTGAGTGATGCCGCGCCCAGCCGTCATCCAATTGACCTCGCCTGGTCGGATCACTTCAGTCGATCCGACGCTGTCTCGGTGTGTCATCGCCCCTTCGAATAGATATGAAACTGTCGACAGACCGATGTGGGGGTGAGGCCGAACGTCCACGCTGCGGGCGAAGCCGGCCTGAAAATCCTTTGGGCCCATGTGGTCGAAGAAAATGAACGGTCCGACCGTGCGATGCGCGTGGAAGGGGAGCACCCGGCCCACCTCAAAGCCCCCCAAGTCGCGACGACGTTGGTCGATAATGAGCTCGATCATGAAAGTTCTCCGCAAACGTCACGACGAGATAGGCTGAACAGACCAAGACGTCGGCCGCAAGGGGATCGCCAGGTGCGGCCGGCTTCCATCAACGCCCACTGATCAGCGTTCCGGGCGCTGCGGGCTGAATTTCTTCTTCGATGCGCAGTCCCGCCTGGCGCGCGCGACGCTCTTTGCACGCCCCTTTGGGTTTGAGTTCGGCCTAGCCTTGCGCGCTGACGTAGGGGCTGATCAGTCCCAGGGGTGCGGCGGTGGTGTTTTTCACCGAACGGATGACAATCCGGCTTTCGATGTTGGAGACCAGGCCCAGCGACAAGATCCGTTCGCGCAGAAAATCATCGAACGCGTGCATGTCACGCGTGACGACGCGCAGTTCGTAGTCGGCGGAACCGGTGACGGTCGCACATTGCACCACTTCGGCCAGTTTCGAGATTGCGGTTTCAAAGGCGTCGAGATTTTCGCGGGTCGGCAGGCTCAATTTGACCGTGCAATAGACTTCAAATCCTAACCCCAGTCGTTCGCGATCCAGGATGGTGACGCGCCGCTGGATCACGCCCACGTCCTCCAAGCGCTTGATCCGCCGCCAGCACGGGCTGGAGGACAATCCGACGCGCTCGGCGATCTCGGCGACCGATAATCCGGCGTCATGTTGGATGAGATCGAGGATCTTGGCATCGACGGCGTCTAAGACCTCAGACAATTTTTCCTCCCCCTTCAGCGCATTATAGGCGTTGTTCGTGCCCCAGAAGCGACCGGCAGGGGCACGCTTTTGGCAAGCAATTGCCGCATACTTATATGATCTTCCAAGCCACACGCGAGGGGTGGAAGGAAAAAAATTGCGATGCGGCACGCCGAAGTGACGCTCGACGACAAGTTTCTGCTCACTGAGGGCCGGGTCTTCATCACCGGCGTGCAGGCGCTGTTACGAGTATTGATTGATCAGCATCGGCTCGACGCGGCGAGCGGGCTGAATACCGCGGGCTTTGTCTCAGGCTATCGCGGCTCCCCGCTCGGCGGCTTGGATCAGCAGGCCGGCCGGGCGAAGAAATTCCTTCAGGCGGCCGATATCGTTTTCAAGGAAGGGGTGAACGAAGACCTGGCGGCCACGGCGGTTTGGGGCAGTCAGCAGGCGAACCTATTTCCAGCCACGGCCACGTTCGATGGCGTGTTCGCCATGTGGTACGGCAAGGCGCCGGGCGTCGATCGTTCAGGCGATGCGTTCAAGCACGCAAACTTCGCCGGCGTTTTTCCCAAGGGGGGCGTGCTGGCCGTGGCCGGGGACGACCATAACTGCAAGTCCTCAACCTTGCCTTCCCAGTCGGAATTCGCGTTCCAGGACTTCGAAATGCCGGTGTTGTCTCCGGCCGATGTCCAGGAGGTGCTGGACTATGGCCTCCTGGGTTATGCGATGTCGCGGTTCTCGGGGCTTTGGGTTGGGTTGATCGCGCTCGCCGATACTATGGATTCCGGCGCCACGATCGATGTCAGCCTCGCGCGCCACAAGTTCGTGCTGCCGGAGAATTTCCGCCTTCCCGCCGGGGGACTAGGAATTCGCCTGAAGGATCAGCCCCTCGACAAGGAGCGCCGCCTTCGCACCCAAAAGATCCCGGCCGCCTTGGCCTTTGCGCGCGCCAATCGCATCGACAGAGTGATGCTTGGCTCGAACCGGCCGCGACTTGGCATCGTGTGCCAGGGTCAGGCCTATAAGGACGTCATCGAGGCCTTGGCGGCGATGGGCGTCTCGGCCGCCGAGGCCGCCGATCTGGGTGTCGCCATCTATAAGGTGGGCATGCCGTGGCCGCTCGAAGCGCAGGGCATCCGCGCTTTCGCCGCGGGTCTCGAGACCCTGATGGTGATCGAGCACAAGCGCGCCCTGATCGAAACTCAGGCGCGCGCGGCGCTCTACGAGCTTCCCGCCCACGCCCGGCCGAAGATTATCGGCAAGGTCGATGAGCAGGGACACCCGCTCCTGTCGGAAATCGGATCGCTCTCGGTGGCCGAGGTGGCGCTGGCGATCGCTGATCGCCTGCCGCCGGGGCCTCATATGGAGCGGATCCACGATTACCTCGCCAGGGTCTCTGCAGCGTCGATGGCGGCTGTGACGCTGAGCGCCGAGCAGCAGCGCAAGCCCTTCTTCTGCTCAGGCTGCCCCCACAACACCTCCACCAAGGTGCCGGAAGGCTCGCGCGCGCTGGCCGGGATCGGCTGCCACTACATGGCCAGCTTCAACGACCCCGCCACGGACTTAAATAGCCACATGGGGGGCGAGGGGCTCTCATGGGTCGGCGCATCGCCCTTCACCCAAGAACGCCACGTCTTCGTCAATTTGGGCGACGGCACCTATAATCACTCCGGCTCATTGGCCGTGCGCGCTGCGGTCGCGGCCAAGTCGTCGATGACCTATAAGCTGCTCTTCAACGACGCCGTCGCCATGACCGGCGGACAGGCCGCCGAGAGCGGGTTTTCGCCTGCGCAGATCACCCGGCAGCTCCATGCAGAAGGGGTCGCTAGAATCGTGATCGTGGCCGCGGAGCCCGAGAAATACCGGGACGCGACCGATCTTGCGCCCGGCGTTGAGGTCTATCCGCGGTCGGATTTGATGGAAGTGCAAAAGACGCTGCGCGAGACCCCTGGCGTCACGGTCCTTCTCTACGATCAGGTCTGCGCCACAGAAAAACGCCGGCGCCGCAAGCGCGGCGCGATGCAAGCCGCCCCTAAACGGGTGATGATCAACCCGCTGGTTTGTGAAGGTTGCGGCGACTGCTCAATGACGTCCAACTGCGTCTCAGTCGAACCACTCAACACCGCGTTCGGCCGCAAGCGCAAGATCAACCAGTCCAGTTGCAATCAGGACTATTCCTGTCTTGATGGGTTCTGCCCGTCGTTCATCACCCTTGAGGGCGCCGACAACCCGCGCCGTGCAGCGATGCCGGCGCTGACGGCGGATGCAACGCCCCTGCCGACATTCGAGCCCCTGCAGGGCGTTCGCAACATTGTCTTCACAGGGGTTGGCGGAACCGGGGTTACGACCGTGGCGTCAATTCTGGCGATGGCCGCCCATGTCGATGCTCGCGCAGCCAGTGTGGTCGACATGACCGGCCTTGCCCAAAAGGGCGGGGCGGTCTTCAGCCATGTGCGCATTGGGGAGAGCAAAGACACCGTTGTGGGAGGCCGTGTTCCGGCGGCTAGCGCCCATGTGCTGATCGCCTGCGATCTGCTCTGCGCCAGCGGGGCCGATGCGCTTGCACTCTATGCCAAGGACCGCACAGTCGCGGTCGGCAACGCCGATTTTGCGCCGACCGCGGATTTTGTGACGGACCGCGACATCCGCTTTGACGCCGATGCGCAGGGCCGCCGCCTTGCTGCGGCGGTCAAGTCCTATGACGCCATGCCGGCGCAGAACCTGGCGGTGAACAATCTGGCTGACGCCATCTACGCCAACATGATCATGCTGGGCTTCGCCTGGCAGAAGGGCGTGATCCCGGTCTCCAGCCGCGCGCTTTATCGCGCTATTCGGCTAAACGGCGTCGACGCCGAGGCTAATCTCCAGGCCTTCGAGCTTGGTCGCATGGCGGCCCATGATCCGGCTGAGCGTGGTAAGCGCGAAGACGATGTTCCGACGCCTGAGACGATGCCCCTGGATCAGTTGATCGCTCATCGCGCGCACGAGCTCACAGCCTATCAGAACCAAGCCTACGCCAGCCGCTATCTGAAGGCGGTGGCTGAGGTCCGCAAGGCGGAAGCAGAGCTGGGTTCTGACACCTTGACCCGTGCAGCGGCGGTCAATCTCTACAAGCTGATGGCCTATAAGGACGAGTATGAGGTCGCCCGTCTCTATTCGGATGGCCGGTTCCAAACCTATCGCAACGCAACCTTCAGGGGCGGAAAGACCAAGATCTGGCTTGCTCCGCCACTCATCGCCCCAAAGGGCAAGGATGGCCGACCTCGGAAGATCGCGTTCGGCGGTTGGATGCTCGACACCGCTTTTCCGATCATGGCGAAGATGAAGGTCCTGCGTGGGAGCGCTTTCGATATCTTCGGCTACAGCAAAGAGCGACGGACGGAACGCAGCCTGATCGATGAGTATGAGGCCGGTCTTGCCAGACTGACGGCGGGTTTGACGCCCGCGCGTCTGGCGACAGCCCTTCAGATCGCTTCAATTCCGCAGAAGATCCGCGGCTATGGGCACGTCAAGGAAGCCTCGCTTGGCCCTGCGAAGACCGAAGCGGAGACGCTTTGGTCTCGCTGGGAAGAAGAAGAGACCGCCGCGCAACCGGCCAAGGTCTAGCCGGGGCCGCCACGTCGCCCAGGTCGGCCCGACCCAGACATTCCTGCGCGACGTGGCGGGCTTGGCGAATTCGTAGACGCAAGCGCTCCAATTGACGCTGGCGCGCCGAAAACGCCGCCAGTCTTTAAGCCGTTACGGCAGGCTCGACGCGACGTTGTTGAAGACGCCTGATAACTTACTGCCCATGGCGCCAAGTGCTGTGACGAGGACCACAGCGACAAGAGCTGCGATTAACCCATACTCGATTGCGGTCGCGCCGGACTCGTCTCCGACAAAACGCGAAATGAACCTGGACAACGGAAAACTCCTCTTTCGAACCCGGTGTCTACCCTCCGAGGCGATGAATTTGGCCTCTTTGAGCGACAGCGATATAAAAACCGCATAAACTTAACTCAAAATGAAAGTTCGTGAACTAATTCATATACATAATGAATGGCGCGGTAAGCATATCGAAGGCCGCTGCGTTGGCCGACGCTCCCATGCCGCCATGTCGTTCGCGCGTTCCTACCCATTTTTTCAGGAAATTCCGTCTGCAAGCCCAGTTGGGCGTGCAAAGCACGTCTTCGCCGTCAGTTCGCTAATCGCCCAAGCGTCGCTTCGAGCGATGGGAGCTCGCCGGACGCTGCGTCCTGCACAACGATTTGCGCCTGGGAAAACCGGGCGGAAGTTGCAACGCGCCTTGGCGCGTCAAGCCCCAGGGACCGCCGCGCCATCTTCATGAGCGGGCGGCCTTGCGCACCCCTTCCCACATCGCAGCCCGCGCCGCGCTCAACGGCTTGCCCGTTGGCTTAGGCCATGCGGCGTTTTGCACGATGATCAGGTGCTCCGCTGGAAATGTCGTCACCGACTGGCCAAAAATGCCGATGCCGGAATAACCGCCATTCTCCAAAACCCACCAGAAGTAGCCGTACCCGCCAGGCGCCTTGGTTCCATTGTCGATCTCGCGGCGGGTCGCGTCCCTGACCCAGCCCTTCGGGACAATTTGCTTCCCGTTCGCCACACCGCCGTTGGCGATGAAAAGCCCCAAACGCCCGTAGTCGCGCAACGTCATGGAAATACAACAGCCCCCACGTTCCTGATCACCGGGGTCAGTCATCCAGATGGCGTCCTGCTCCATGCCGTAGGGCTTCCAGATCTTCTCGGAAGCATACTGGGCCAGTCCCTCGCCGGTCGCCTTGGAGACCAGGACGCCCACAAGGTCGGTTTCGCCGGTGTTGTAGTTGAACTTTGTCCCCGGCTCATGGGCGCGCGGAAGTTTTCGGAGGTAGCTGACCATCGGGTTGACCCCAGGCTCGGTCACCGATCCTCCCGCCTTGGCGACGTCGGAATTCGGGTCGATGTAGTCTTCGTTCCATCTGACGCCGGAACTCATCATCAGCATCTGACGAACTGTGACACCCTCGTAGGCCGAGCCCTTGAGATCGGTGACGTACTTGGTGACGGGATCGTTCAAGCTCGTGATTTTGCCATCCTGAATGGCTGCGCCGACCAAGGTTGAAGTCACAGACTTGGCCACTGAAAACGATGTCCAGCGGTCCGAAGGTTTGCGACCAAGGCCATATTTTTCGAGAACGATCTTTCCGTCCTTGAGGACGAGCAGGCCTGAGACGCGATAGGCCTTCATGTACTCATCAATCGTCCAGGTCTTCCCATCGAAGCTGAATTTCGGATCGAGCTGTTTGGCCGCGACGGGCAACGGATGGACCTTGTCGCCCCGCGTGATCGTGTGCGTCCGATAGATGTGCTCGATATCGCGATATCCTTTGGACTGCTCTTCGCCTTTCCACGTCAGGATGCTGGCGATCGGCTCGTGTTTCGAAGGATCAAGTGAGACCTGGGCGCGAGCGCCCGCTGCGCTCAACCCAATGGCGAACCCAACCAGGACAGCTGCGCGCATCTCGACCTTCTCCATCAAGCGTGGCCAAGCTAGAGCGCTTTCGACGCCCGACTGCAACGCCGCTTTCGCTTCAGGGACAGGCGCAGAAGGGTCCTAGTCGCAGCACCCCTTATCGCCGCCCTCCTGGATCGGCGGGCAAGGAACGTCGCCATAGGAGCAATAGACGCAACAGTCGCCCGGCTTGGGCTTAAGGAGGCTCCCACATCCCCGGCAGTCATAAAAATACTGGCAGGCGTCAGTCGGCATGGTTTCTGTCGCCTGGTGGCCGCAGTGCGGGCAGGTGAGGGTGGAACGCGCCTGGATCTGCATTCTGCTCATTACCTAGCGATCCGGATCAGCGCCAGAGCCCAAGGCTCGACGATCGGCCTCCAGATCAGGGCGAGGAGCGCCAAAAGCGTGGCTGCGCCAAGCAAGCCCACCCCAAGGCGCGAAGGCGCGGCGCAGGCGCTATCGGCCCGGCACATCCGCGCACGCCGCCAGGTCAGCGCCCAGCCCGCGCCAATTGTGGCCAGCGCCGCGAGCGTAATCCAGGTCCGCTGGCCGGCGATCCAGCTCAAGCCGCCCAAGCTTAGGCCGCCCAGGCCCAGGCCGACCAAGGCCAATGACATCGGCAAGACGCAACACGCCGCCCATGCCAGGACCGCGCTGGCCGCAGCCGCGGTCGCAGCCCAGCTCAAGGCCGTTTCGAAGGGCTTCCCACGCGGCCTGTCCTGGTGAGATCTGCGCCCGCTATCGGTCGTCATCTCGCTATCTCCTGGTCTGATGCGGGTAAGGATGCCATCTGTAGCGACTACAGACTCAAGCCATAATTGAAAGCTGCTCCCATGGCCGACCCGGCGATCCCGATCGGAGAACTCGCTCGCCGAACGGGATGCAACATTGAGACGATCCGATACTATGAACGGATCGGCCTGATGCCGACGCCCCCGCGCAAGGGCCGCTATCGCAGCTATGGCGGCCAAGACGTCGGTCGGCTGGGCTTCGTGCGCCGCGCGCGCCAGTTGGGTTTCACGTTGGGCGCGGTGCGCGCCCTCCTGGATTTGGCCGGCGGCGGGCGAGCCTCCTGCGCGGAGGTCAAAGCCTTGGCTGCATCGCATTTGACGGACGTCCGTACACGGATCGCCGACCTGAAGCGCATGGAGCAGGTCCTGGCTCACGCCGTTCGGGCTTGCGAGGCCGGGCAGGATCCCGAATGTCCGCTGATCCAATCCCTCTATGCAGAACATGTGCTCTAGGCGCGCTGCCTGACACATAAAACCGCGTGCAAGATCCCCAAGCCGCCACATCTGGTTTTCAACCATGGCCAAGCGCGTTAGGCCAAGCTTATGGCCGACTTTGATTTTGACGCAGTTGTCGTGGGCGCAGGGGCTGTGGGTTTGGCGTGCGCATACGCCCTGACCAGACGTGGCCTCGCCGTCGCCGTGCTGGAAGCTGAGAACGCCATCGGCCAGGGCGTATCATCCAGAAACTCCGAGGTGATCCACGGCGGCCTCTATTACGAGACCGGATCGCTGAAGGCGCGTCTATGCGTTTTGGGGCGCCGCGCGCTCTATGGGTTTCTCAAGAACCACCAGGTTGAGTTTGACCGATGCGGAAAGCTGGTGGTGGCGACGAACTTAAGCGAGCTTGGCCGTCTTGATGCGATCCTCGTCCAGGCCCGGACCAATGACGTCGAGGGAATGGCCCAAATCACCAAGTCCCAGGCGCTTGAGCTGGAGCCGCAGCTCAATTGCGAAGGCGCGCTGATTTCGCCAGAGAGCGGCGTCTTCGACAGCCATGGCTATATGCTGGCCCTGGTCGGGGAGATCGAGGCTGCAGGAGGCGCGGTCGTCACCTCGACGCCTTTCGAAGGCGCCTCGCCGCTTGAGGCCGGCGGATTTATCGTGCGCGCGGGCGGTGAGGAGCCCACAAAGCTCTCCTGCCGCTATTTGGTCACGGCGCCGGGTTTGTCCGCCCAGGCCGTCGCCGGCGCCATTGACGGCTTTCCCCCCGCAAAAATTCCAAAAGGCCGCTACGGCAAGGGCGTCTATTTTCGCCTGATCGGACGGGCGCCGTTTAAGCGGCTGATTTATCCGCCGCCGATCCATGGCGCGCTTGGCACGCACTATCGGCGCGATCTCGGCGGCCAGGCGGTTTTCGGGCCCGATCTGAACTACGTCGAGACCCTCGACTACAGTGTCGACCCAAGAGCCGAGCCAGCCTTCGCCCAGTATATTCGAAAGTTCTGGCCAGGCCTTCCCGATGGCGCGCTTACCCCCGACTACGCAGGAATTCGTCCCAAGCTGCATGGTCCTGATGAACCTCAACCCGACTTTCAACTGGATGGCGCCGACGTCCACGGTCTGGTGGGACTCTTGGCCCTCTTCGGGATCGAAAGCCCCGGCCTGACGTCCTCCCTGGCGATCGGCGAGGAGGTGGCGCTCCGGCTTGGGCTTTAGTCGCAGCCTTGCGCGCCAGGGCCGGGCGCGCCAAGGAGGGGAGCTTATTGGGGGAGCCCACATGACGGCGCGATTGTTGACGATTTTGGCTGCAGCGGCGGCTCTTCCGGCGCTGGCGGTCCAGGCCCAGACAACCGTTAGCTACGACCCGTTGAAAACCTTCGGTCCGCTGACGCTGCCAGCGCCCGCCAATGACCTGCGCACCGGCTCTGGTGCGCCCGGCCCGGCCTATTGGCAAAACCGCGCCGATTTCAACATCACAGCCAGGATCGACACGTCTAGCCACGTTCTCACCGGCGAGGAGACGATAACCTACACAAATAACAGCCCAGAAGCTCTCGGCTTCCTGTGGTTGCAATTGGACCAGAACCTCTATCGGCGTGATAGTCGCGGGTACGCCATGTCCGGCGGCCGTCGCATCGATCCGAACACGTCCACCGAAGGCTATGTGATCGACGACGTGAGCGTCGAACGCGCCGGGCGCCTGGTTTCGGCCAATAGCGTCGTGAACGATACGCGCATGCGCATCGACCTTCCGGCGGCGCTGAAAGGGTCCGGCGGCCAGGCCAAGGTGCATATCCGCTACCACTATGTGATTCCAGGCCTCTTCGGAGGGCGCACCGCCTGGGACACCAATAAGGCCGGCGACATCTACGACCTGGCGCAATGGTATCCGCGGCTGCAGGTCTTTGACGATGTTCGTGGATGGGACACGCTGCCGTACCTGGCCAATGAGTTCTACCTCGAGTACGGCGCCTTCGACTACGCCGTGACCGTGCCAGCCGACATGATCGTTGCGGGCTCAGGCGAGCTGACCAATCCGCAGGAGGTCCTTAGCGCCGAACAGCGCGCGCGTTTGGCGAGCGCCAAGCTGAGCGACAAGACCATTTTGATCCGAACCCCTCAGGAGGTGGCTGCAACCCCGCCTGCCAATGGCGCGACCAAGACCTGGCGTTTCCATATGGACAACACACGTGACGTGGCGTTCACGGCGAGCCGTGCGTTTGTCTGGGACGCGGCCCGGATCAATCTGCCGCAGGGCAAGCAGGCTCTGGCGCAATCCGTCTATCCACCCGAAAGCGTTGGCGCCGAGGGGTGGAGCCGGTCGACGGAATATATGAAAGACGCCGTCGAGCGCTTTTCGAAGCGGTGGTTCGCCTATCCCTGGCCCAACGCCATCAATGTCGCCGGACCAGCCACCGGAATGGAATACCCAGGCATCGTCTTTGACGGCATCAACGATAAGTCCAAGACCTTGTTCTTCATTTCAGCCCACGAGATCGGCCACAGCTGGTTTCCCATGATCGTGGGATCGGACGAACGTCGTGACGCGTGGATGGACGAAGGCTTCAATACCTTCATCGACGTCTATGAATCTGATGACTTCGACCATGGGCTCTATGGTCCCAAGCGTGACGGCGAATATGCGCCTGGCCCTGAAACTCCGGCCGAACAGATCGCGCAGCTGATTAAGGACAGCAAAGCGCCGCCGATCGTTTCGCGGGCCGATAGCATTCGCGAAGAGTATCGCCATCCCGTGACCTATTTTAAGACCGCCTTTGGCCTGACGCTGCTTCGCGAGGACATCTTGGGGCCGGAACGCTTCGACCCGGCTTTTCGCAAGTACATCGCCGACTGGGCCTATAAGCACCCCAAACCGAGCGATTTTTTCCGAGCTATGGAGAGCGCCGGCGGCGAGGACCTATCGTGGTTCTGGCGCGGCTACTTCCTGAATAATTGGAGCCATGACCTGGCCGTCGCTGACGTGGCCTACATCGACGGCGATCCGGCCAAGGGAAGCCGAATCACTGTTGAAAACCGAGGCCAGCTCGTTTTGCCCGCGACGATGCGCGTCACCTTTCGGGACGGCAAGACGCGCGACATCCGCATTCCGGTGGAGACCTGGATGCAGACGGGGCGCCACGTCTACACTGTCGATGGCGGGGCGATCGCAGATGTCACGATCGACCCCGAGCGACGCCTGCCCGATGCGGATCGGGGAAACAACAGCTTCAAGCCGAAGTGAGCATCATGGCCGTCACCAATCGCATCACCGACCTCCTGGGCGTGAAATATCCGATCATCCAAGCGCCAATGGGCTGGATCGCGCGCGCTCAACTCGCCTCTGCGGTTTCCAACGCAGGCGGCCTTGGCGTGATCGAAACATCTTCCGGCCGCCTCGATGAGGTGCGCGAAGAAGTCAAGAAGATGCGTACGCTGACGCAGAAGCCCTGGGGGATCAACGTCGCCCAGGCCTTCGTGCGGGATCCGGACATCGTACAATTCGTGGCAGACCAAGGCGTGAGGTTCGTGACGACCTCGGCCGGTGATCCCAATCGCTATTGCGACGCCTTGAAAGGAAAAGGACTGACGGTCTTTCACGTGGTCCCTTCGCTGGCCGCAGCCTTGAAAGCAATTGCAGCCGGGGTCGATGGCTTGGTCGTCGAGGGCGGAGAAGGCGGCGGGTTCAAGAACGGTCGCGATGTGGCGACCATGGTCCTGCTGCCGCTTGTCTGCTCGAAAGTCTCGGCGCCGGTGATCGCTGCGGGCGGCATCGTCGATGGCCGCACAATGGCGGCCGCCTTCGCGCTGGGCGCAGAAGGGGTTCAGATGGGGACCCGGATGGTCTCCGCCGCTGAGAGCCCGGTCCATCAAAACTGGAAAGATGCGATTCTCAACGCTGCGGAGACCGACACCGTCTTCCTCAACCGATTTGGCCCGGGCCCCGCGCTCAGGGCGCTTCGCACCGACAAGACGACTGGCTTCGAAAAGAACCCGCCTGAAAATATTATGGCCGAGTTTGGACACGCCCTGGACCTCTACTTCGGCGGCGATATGGAGGCTTCGATCGCATTGAGCGGCCAGGTCGCTGGACGGATCGATGAGGTCAAGCCCGTCTCGCGGATCATCAAAGAGACGGTTGAGGAGTTCGAAAGGACCGTGGGCGAGATCAGCGCCAAGTATGGCGTTGCGCCAGCCTAACGAACATCTAGATCGCTCCGACGATGCTCTCGAGCGCCTCCGAAGGGGCGGCGCCTTCCAAATGGATTTTCGCCCAGACAGCGAAAAACAGCAGCGGCCAGCGAACGCCCCCCGGGCCGGAGACAAAGGCGGCTTGGGCGTTGGGCATGATCCGTCGCAGCGCTTCAACATCTGCAAGGCGCAAGGCGATATCGTCGGCGCGTGGAGCGATCCAGGCCTCAACCGGAACCGTAAAGCCCTGCTTGGGGGCCCAGGGTTCGGCGGCGGGACAGGTACGTTCGAGCCATTTTCTAAGGATCCACTTTCCGAAACGGCCTTGCACCTTGAACCGGTCTGGGAGGGGGAATGCAAATTGCGCGACGGCGGGATCAAGGAACGGCGTTCGGCCCTCCAATCCGTGGGCCATCAGACAGCGATCGAGCTTCAGCAAAAGATCGTTGGGAAGCCAGGTTGCGACGTCGGCCCATTGGGCCCGCTGAAGCGCGGTTAGTCCTGGGGGGGATTGGGCTTCTGCTCGCCAACGCCCCAGCGCCGCTGGGTTCGCCCCTCTTGGCTCGGCAGGACGGCCGCCCAGCCAGCCTGGGCGAAGGGCGCGACGATATCGACCGTAGCCGCCAAAGAGTTCGTCGCCGCCCTCTCCGGTCAAGACCACGGTGAGCGTCCCCTTTGCAGCCTCCGCCAGCTTGTAGGTCGGCAAGGTTGCGTAGTCTGCGGTGGGGTCATCCAAAGCCCAGGCGACCTGGGGCAGGATCCGCCAGAAGTCGGCCGCGTCAAACCGGGTCTCGCGCCAGTCGAGCCGCAAAGCCTCGGCGATGCGCTCAGCTTGCGCGCGCTCGTCGGCCGCGCCAGGCGCGTCAAAGCCGCAGGTGAAGGCTGTCACTGGCCGTTCGTTGAGGCGCGACATCAAGGTGGCGATCGAGGCGGAATCTATGCCGCCGGAGAGGAAGAGACCGTAGGGCACGTCTGAGCGCTGATGGACACGCACGCTATCCTCAAGGATCGCGTCGAGCTTGGCGACCAGTTGGCCTTCCTCACCGGCGTCGAAACGCCGACCAGACGGCGCAGGTGCAACGTTTCCTGCGCCTTGAGGCGCCGCCGCCAGGGTTGGTGCGGGTTCGCGCGCGCCCGACGGGCCAAGTCGCTCTGGCGGGTCTTGCGGATGGGACAAAAGTGGCAGGCGCCGCCAATTTGCGACAATTCTGCCCTCCCGAATCTCACAAACTTCACCGGGAGCCAGACGCCGCAGACCCTGGAACATCGTGCGTGCGCCCAACGTATAGTTGAACGCTAAAAGCTCTTTGGCTGCTTCGTCGTCGACGACGGTCTGCATAAGGCCTGCCGCGAAGAAAGCGCGCGGCTCGGATGCAAAGGCCAGGCCCCCTCCATGCTGCATGATATAGAGAGGCTTGATGCCGAACGGATCACGGGCCAGCCAGGCGCGTCCGTCGCCGCCGATCAGGCAAAACGCAAACATGCCGCGTAGCCGCGCGAAGGCCTTTTCGCCCTCCTTGGCGTAGAGATGAAGCAATGGTTCGAAATCCGAACCGGTCGCTAGCACGTCACGCAGCTGATGGTCTGTCGCCAGCTCTACGTAGTTATAGATTTCCCCATTGCCGATGATCGTGGAGCCCGCGGCGTGGAGAGGCTGCCAACCGCCCTGCAGATCAAGGATCGAGAGCCGGGCGTGGGCCAGCATCGCCGCAGCGGTGGTCTCCACGCGAACGCCGTCTGGGCCCCTATGCCCAAGCGCCGCGATCATCTCGGCGGCGCGCCGATCGCTTCCGCCCAACTGACCGGCTATTGCGCACATTCAACCCGCCCCGTAGTCGGAAAAAAGCGCCTTCCATTGCGCGACCACGGCGGCTTCGGAGAATTCCGCGGCGACGCGGCCAAGACCGCGTTCGGCGAACTGGCGAGCAAGCTTGGGGTCCGCCAAGAGCCGCCGTACGCCCTGAGCTAGAGCCGGCGCATCGTCGAGCGGAACCAAAAGGCCGTCGCGACCGTCTTCGATTAACGCCTTGGGGCCCTGACTGGCTGCGGCCACGACCGGCAATCCGTGGGCCCAGGCCTGGATCACGACATTGCCGAGGGGTTCGTATCGCGATGGAAAAACGCAGACATCGGCCGTCCGATAAAGAGCGGAAGGATCGTTACGCCAGCCCAGGAACCTCACCCGGGCTTGGACGCCCAAGTCTTCAGCCAGCGCCCTTAGTCTCGCCTCCAACGGGCCCGCCCCGGCGATCCAGAGATAGGCGTCCGGCAATTCAGCCAGGGCGCGCAAGCTCACATCATGGGCTTTCGCCTCATGGAGCCGTCCCATGGCGAGCAATAGGGGCGCGTCGCTGGGCGTTGCAAGACTAGCCCGATCTGTTGGCGCTCCGTTCGGCGGGGCTGCGGCGAAGTTGGGGATGCAACGAACGCGGCCCGGCGGCCAGCCTTGCGTCACGATCCACTCCGCAATGTCCTCGGTGTTGGCGATGAGTTCGTCGAAGCCGGCGTAGTATTTGAGATTGTAATAGCCCCCCAGCCGCCCAATGCGCGCCCATGGCCCTTTTGGGGTGTGACGGGCCGCACGGTTCATCCAGGCCAGCATGAGGCCGCTATTCTGCAATCGCCCGTAACCGGCCACTGCGGCTCGGGTGACGAAGTCCATTGGTCCGCCGAAACCAAACACCTTGAGCGGCACGCCCGCAGCCCTCAGCACGGTCTCCCGCTCAATATGGCCTCTGATCGCAACGGCTTGGGTCACGCCTGCACGTTGCAACGCATTGACCAGGTCGACGAAGTACGTCTCAGCGCCGCCATCTCCGGCCGTTCCTAGAAGGTGCAAGACGCTCATTTGTCGGCGGAAGGTAGCGGGTCAGGCGACGTGGCAGAAGGGGAGAAAGGCGCAGCAAGCCTCGCGGGTTGAGAACCAAGGGCGTCTTGGGGAGATCAAGGGTTCAACTGGTAGCCTCTGCGAACGTCAAATGCATGAAAAATTGCATGATTTAGGCCCCACTCCGGTTTGTCGAGGACCTGATCCTTGTCGCTGAGATTGAGGACGATGCGAAAGGGGCCCTGCTTGGTGGCGATCTCACACGCCTCAAAGGGATAAGGCAGCTGAAGAGCCTTGGGTGCTGCGCCCTGGTTGGCGGCTCGAAAGACAGTGTAGGGCCGTCGTCCGCCCGAGACCGGATTGATCAGGACCTTCCCAAGAGAACTGATCTCGCGATCAAACGCCGTGATGGCTTTCGCCAGATACGTCGGCGTGGCGTCGAAGGTCCATGGTGCGAGACGAACAGGGAAATAAATGATCCCCACCGCACCGTGGATGACCGAACTCCAGGCCATGGCGTTGAACTGAGCCGTTGTCGGCAAGGGGCTTCCGCCGCTGAACGCCGAGGTCGCGATGAAAGTCATTACAGGCTTTCCGCCCGACCAGGCGATCTGGCGATCCAAGATGACGCCTTGGGTGGTCGAGGTGTATCCATCGTTCGATTGTATGACGAAGGGCTTGTGGTCCTGGATGGGGTAGGCGTCGGCTGAGAGCCAGTCGCTCTTCGGACCTTCCATATAGTCGCGCATCAGGGCGTTGTTCCTGGCCCAGTCCGGATAGATGTGTGGCCCCACATGGTTGGTCCAGATCGGAACGAAGCGGCCTTGCGCCTTGGCGGCTGCTCGCCAGGGGGCGGCCTGCTGCTGAACCTTCGCGGGGTCTTGCGTTACAAAACCATAGTCAAGCATGACGCTGTTGTTCGAGGGCTCGTCCTTGGTCGACCAAGCGAGGAGATGCGGATCATCTATGTCCAAGCGCAGGTTCGCGGTGGGTTTGCGTATCTGAAAGAGCCCTTTGCGGTCAGCTGCTTTCGCCCATTGAGAGACGTCATGACCCTCGGGCGCTTCGACGAGGGTGTTGACGCCTCGCGCCTTCCAAACGTCCATCGTCTCGGCGGGCTGAACCCAGACGCCCAACACGAAGATGAGTGGTCCAACTGCGGCGGCGTGAGCGATCATGGGCGATGGTTCGATGTCATGGAGCGGTTCGCGCGCAATTCAATCCAAAGACGCTGCGAACTGACCGCCCATAATATCTTTGCACCTCGCAAAGCGCCTGGCTGCTGATAGTCCGGGAGTTTCATCGTGGTTTTGCGTCTTAGGCGCTTCCCAGCGCCCTGACGCAATCTATAGCCTTGCTCATCGCCGAGGCCCAATCCCCGAAAGCCTGAGCCGTCAACACCCTGGCCGAAGGGAACCAAGGATGGTTCTCCGCGCCCAGGCGTGGCCAAGAGGCCGGCGGACTGAGTAGGACGACCGGCAAGCCGCAGGCGCCGGCCAGCGCGCCTGTGGCGTTGGAGACGCTGACGATCAGGTCGAGAGCCGCACAAAGGGCGGCCAGATCATCAATGTTCTCCCGCAGGTTAAGTCCGGGAGCCCGCAGGACCGGGCGGCCGCATATGGCGCCAAGCTGATCCAGCTCGTCAGCGCAATCGCCATATTGGAGGTTTACGATGCGTACGCCTTCTACTGAGACCAGCTCTGACCAAAGGTCGAACGGCGGATAGTGTCGCCGGCGGTCCCCCGCGACCTTTGCGCTTCGCCAGGTGACGCCGACCGCGCGCGGGCCCGGTCCCAGCCAATTGCGCCAAAAGGCGACGCGCGCGGGATCAGCCCGCAGATACCCCCTGGTTTTCGAAAACGCGCTGATCGTGCGGCGAAAAGCCCGAGGCAAGGAGCCCAAGGGAGCCCAGAAGTCTACTGGGCGCCTGTCCTGCAAGTCGCCCACGGTGCGGCGCCGAACAGATCCGAAGACCGACGTCTGGTGGGCCGCCACATTCGCGCTTGGGAAGCTGCGTCGGAAGAGTTCGACAAGCCTGGGCTCGACCGCGAGACTTAACTGTCCTTGCGGTCCGAGGCTCTCGATGACCTCAGGCAAGAGACCCGAAAACATGATTTCGTCGCCCAGGCCTTGTTCGCCAAGGACCAAAAGATGCTTTCCAGCGAGCGACTTGGCCGGCGTCCATCTGCGGCCTGGCGCCTCAATGCGGACATTGGCCGGCCAGTGGCGCGATAGCCGAGCCTGATAGGCGTCCCATCCCGCCGCAAGCTCGCCGCAGGCGAGCAACTGGGTGGCCTCAGCAAAAGCGATCTTGGCCAATTCAGCGGGGTCCTTGGAAAGCCTTCGTGCGAGGCTGAAATCAGCACCGGCTTGGTGGAGTTCTCCCAAGTCGAACCATGCGTTTCCCCGATTATACGCCGCGGCCGCATACCCACCGTCCAGGCGCAGGGCCTCGTTGAAGAAGGTAAGGGCCAATCGGGCTTGGCTGTCCTGGGTCGCTGTGACCCCAAGGCTGTTCCAAAGCCGCGCATCGCTCGGATTGGCGTCGATTGCTGCGCCCAGGACTGAGAACGCCTCCTTGAAACGCCCAAGCTCGCGCAGCGCGCGCGCCCGGCCTTCCATGGCCTGAACCTGGCCAGGTGCGATCGCCAGAACCCTGGCCCAGAGCGCCTCAGCGACGTCGCCCATGGCCATCCTGCCGGCAATCTCGGCCAGTCGCGCGAGAATGTCAGGGTCGAGCGCCACATGGTCCAGCGCCATTTCGTAAGCCGCAAGCGCTCCCGCCAGATCGCCCGCACGCTCGAGCTTGATCGCTCTGGCGATGGACGTTGGGGCCCCATGACGGCCTGCCGAAAGGTTTGAGGTCCGGACTTTCGGGGGAGAAGCCGGCCTAGCCTTTAGCATGCCGCGGGGCCCCTCAGTCCGCGCTGGGCGAAGGGGTGAACGTGGCCGTCGAGTGGGGCGGCGCAAGGCCGTGTTCCTTTCGTTAGCTTTTCAGATCGAAGCCGGGGGGTCGTGAAAGCAGAGCGCTGCAGATCGAGCGTGACAGGCGTTGCCGCCGCATTTCGGTCTGCAACACAGTTGAACCGAGCCCATGGTCCCTCAAGGCGCGGGTTTGCTGACCCGCAACAACAAAACACCATGAGCAGGGACAACCGCCCGGTAGGCGGAGATGCGCCCAAGCGCCTTATTGGCCCATACGTCTTGCATGATGCTTGCGCCCTTGAAGCCGAGATCGGAGGTGCGAAGGCTCATATTTGCTGGCAGGTCGGAGAGGTTGAAAAGGCCAACGGCCTTGGACCCATCGGCCAAGGGTTTGACCCAGGTCTCGAGCGGACCCTCCTGTCGCAGGCGATCGCCCTGTTTGCCGGCGGCGTCTTGATCGATGGCGATAACACCCTTGTTGGACAGAATGGCCGTGGTCTCGGGCGTCATGGTCGTTAGGTCGTTTCCGGCCAGCAGGGGTGCGGCCAAGATCGCCCACAGGCTCATATGGGTGCGGTACTCGGTGGCGTTCATGCCGCCGTTACCAATTTCAAGCATGTCAGGATCGTTCCAGGATCCTGGTTCTTGGAATTTCGACAGCCCGGCCTGGCTCGTTCCGATCTGAATCATGCGCGCGAACTTGTCGTTGATGTCGCCGGTCGTGCGCCATAGGGCGCCTCCAACCGAACGGCCCCAGCGCCATGGCTGGTAGAAGCCATACTGGCAAAGGCTGTAGACGATCGGACGCCCCGTCGCGCGCAAGGCGATGTTCATTTTTTGATAGGCCGCTATCTCCAGGGCCTGGGCTTTCTCAAGGTCGCCGGCGGCTTGCATCGAGGGGCCTAGGCTGCACAGGTCGTACTTCAGGTAGTCGACGCCCCAGGCGGCATAGGTCTGAGCGTCCTGGGCCTCATGCCCAAGGCTGCCCTCATAGCCTGCGCAGGTCTTCGCGCCGGGCGAGGAGTAGATGCCCAGTTTCAGACCCTTTGAATGGACATAGTCGGCCAAGGCCTTCATGTCCGGGAACTTTGCGTTGGGGTGAATAACCCCTTGGGCGTCGCGCTGACCTTCCCAGGTGTCATCAATATTAATGTAGCGATATCCAACATCGCGAAGGCCGCTTGCGACCATAGCGTCGGCCTGAGCTCTGATAGTGGCGTCATCGATCTTGGCCGCAAAGTGGTTCCAGCTGTTCCACCCCATCGGAGGCGTGGAGGACGATGCGGCATAAGACGACTGCGCGCACGCCAACGCCGCCGCAGCCAAGATCGCGAACGTCCATGCCAGGCGTAGCGGCGACTTAAGGATGAGACCCATTTGCACTCCCCATTCGGCGACGCAGCGAAATTTGGCCGCCCTATTTGGAGCAAGGCTAGCGGGTTGGCGTTTAGCTTGCGAGCCGCAAGGGGAGGGCAGGCTTTACGCTGTGCCAAATAAAGTTAATCCCCGAGGATCAAACTTGGCGGTTTGCGCGTTCGTTCGTGTCAGGGGCATTTGAACGGAGAGAATTGAATGATCCAGCGTGCGCCGAGAGTATGGGTTTTAGGGGCGATGATGTTGGGCGTGGTGAGCCTTGGCGGCTGCGCCACCGAAAAATATGTGAACAAGCAGGTCGGCCAAGTCTCGACCCGCGTGGATGATGTTTCAGGAAAAGTCGCCGACGTATCGGCCAAGGTTAGCGATCACGACGTAAAGCTTGCGTCCCTGGACCAAACCTCTCGCGATGCGCTGCAACGGGCTGAAGCTGCGGGCAAGCTTGCTGAGGGCAAGTTCCTCTACCAAGAGGTTCTGACCGACGATTCGATGAAGTTCCCGGTGGACAAGGCGACGCTTTCACCAGAGGCGCAGGCCCGGCTGGACGCTTTTGTGGACAAGCTCAAGGCCGACAACCGAAACGTCTACGTCGAAGTCCAAGGCCATACCGACGCCTCTGGACCCAAAGCGGTGAACTATCGCCTGGGCGAGGAACGCGCCGAAGCGGTGCGTCGTTACCTCAATCAGCACGGGGTTGCGTTGAACAGGATCAGCACGATTTCGTACGGAGCCGACGCTCCAGTCGCACCGAACAATAAGCGCGACGGCCGCAAGGCCAATCGCCGCGTGGTGTTGATCGTCCTGGCATAGGTGGCGTCGAACAAGGCCAAGCGACGCGGTTTACTGGCGACGTCTGGAAGCCTTACGGCGCATGTGGCGATAATCCTGGCGCTCCTTTGGGTGCGCCAGGAACCGCTTAAGCGGCCAGAGCCTGCGCCAATTGCGATAGCTCTGGTGGAGGCTGCGCCCGCCGCCAAACCTGCGCCGCCAGCGCCATCCCCAATTAGGAAGGCGGCGCCTGCGCCGCGCAGACTGGCGCGACCAACGCCGTTGCGAGCCGATGTCCCACCTCTGATCGCAGGCCAGAGCCAGCATGAGGGACCCGGCGTCGAGCTCAGCGAAGCGCAACTGGCTTCAGCGACTGCGGCAGGATCTGGCGGGGGTGGTCGCCCGTGCGATATGGCCCGCCGCCTCCAGGCGGCGCTCCGCAAGGATCCGCGCGTCCAGGCCGCGGTTGCTGGCGCACGCTCCCTGAGCACCTCTGGAAGGGCGCTATTTCTTTGGAACGGCGACTGGATCCGTAGTTACGGCGAAGAGGGAAACGGGCTCGCCGCCGTTAGAGAAGCGATAATGTGGGAGGTCGCGTTTGCGCCCGAGGCGTGCCGCTCCGAACCCGTCCATGGTCTAGTGCTCTTTTCGATGAACGATGGCCCCGGCGCGCCGGGCCTCGTGGTTGGTCAAGGAGAATGGCGCTGGTCGGATTTGCTGCGGCTGCACGGCGGGGGCTGACGAGCTTAGGCGAGGCGCAGGCGCTTCCTGCAGCTTCAGCATTGAAGCCCCCGAGACATTTCCCTCGGCGCACCCCAACCGCCCAGAGGTCGACATTGCGCCTGGACAGTTCATTTGCCGCCCGCGTCGAACAATTGATGTGCGCCGACTGACCATCCCTAAGCCGCTTGAAGCCGCTAAACTGAGACCCTATAAACCGCGGCTCGCTCGCAGGACCGCGATCAGGCGTAGTTTGCGATGTGTGCGGCTGGGTAGCTCAGATGGTTAGAGCGGTGGATTCATAACCCACAGGTCGGCGGTTCGATCCCGCCCCCAGCTACCACCGGACCACGCCCAAAGGTCTCGGGAATCTTGTTCTCGCCCATGCAACCTGCGAGGGTTGCGGGGTAGACGATGTCGATAGGTTGACCGCGTTCCCTTTAAAGGTGGGGTGCTGACGATCTTGACCGAACCCAACCCCATTGAGATCATCTATCGCGGTAAGACGTATTCCGGTCAGTGGCGGCTCGAAGGTGCAACGCTCCACGTGACGAGCGCGATCGGGTCAACGTCTCGCCCGGCGTTCACTATAAGGCAAGTATCGCCGCCCTCTGACACGGCGAAGAGAATGCTTTGGGATTTGGCTAAGGCCAATGACCCAAAGAGATCCTTCTTTGATTTACGCGCTTGGTTTGGCTGACATGCTCACCAGCCCGCCGGGGTGAATGCGAAGAACGTCGGCGCAAAGCCGAGGTTGGCTCGCCAGTTGAGGTCAGGGGCGTCAAGCGGGTGGGTTTGCGTGCTAGCGGGTCCTCACTTTAGCCGTCCAAAGCGTGCGCGATATTCGTTTGGTGTTACGCCAAGACGCCTTTGAAAGCCGCGGTGTAGGCCGGAAAGCCCGCCAAAACCGGCCCGCTCGGCGACGCGCGCGAGCGGCCAGTCCGAAACTTCGAGCAGCGCCTTTGCGCGATCCACGCGCGCGGCTTCGACGAACGCGGCGGGCGACATCCCGGTTTCCTTCTTGAAGACCCGCGAGAACGTTCGCTCCGACATGGCGGCCCGGCTGGCCATGTTGGGCAGGCTGAGGTCGCCTACCGGATTTCCGCTCCATTCCGCAATCAGTTCGCGCAGGCGCCCCGACGCCCCGGCCTGCAATCGCAGAGCGTGGCTATATTGGGTCTGGCCGCCCGCGCGTCGCAGGAAGAGCACGAGGTTTCTGGCCACCGCCAACGCCAGTTGCGATCCCTGATCGGCCTCCACCAACGATAGGCACAGATCGATGCCGGAGGTTACTCCGGCCGAGGTGAAGAACGGCGGGTCAGCGACGAAGATCGCATCCACCTCGAGTTGCACAGCGGGCCTGAAGGCGCGGAACTCATCACTGAAGGCCCAATGTGTTGTGGCGCGGCGATGGTCCAGGAGTCCTGACGCGGCCAAGATGAAGCTCCCCGAACAGACGCTTCCGATCCGTCTGACCCGTTCATGGTGCGCGCAGAGCCAAGCCGGCACTTCACCGTCGCAGGCCATCTGGACCGATGGCCAGTGCCCGCCCGCAACCAACAGCGTGTCTATTTCGCCGCTGAGTTCTTCCAGTGCGACGGCGCCGCCAAGGCGGACGCCGGAGTTGCAGAGGATCTCGCCCCCCTGCGGCGACGCCAAGACGATGTCATAAACCTTCGCCTCACCCAGGTGGTTGGACATCGAGAACACCTCGAGCGGGCCGATGAGGTCGAGCGACTGGGCGCCTGGGTAGCCGACGAGCACGATGCGGCGTGGGGCCGAAGGAGCCTCCGCGTTTGGCGCAATCTGAGATCCATTTGGCATGTTCCCGCCGCCGCTTCGCTTCTAACAAGCCCCATCGCTGGAGGCCCAGACTGGTGACGCGGCCCCAATGTTCCCTGCTCGGTGAGGAGACCGCTTGATCATGACGTCGGATGACCTACCCCGAAACTGGACGCGGCGAAATTGGATGGCGATGACCGGCCTGATCGCGACCGGTGCGATGAGCCCGGCATTCGCCCAGAATGCGCCCAGCACCGCACAGAAACCAAAGCCCGACCCGTCCCCGCCTGCTAAGCCGGCGCCGATCAACGTGGCCGTCGTGCTCGGCGCCTACAACACCTTGATCGATTTCGCCGGCCCCTGGGAAGTCCTTAGCAGCAGCGGCCGGTTCAATGTCTATTCTGTGGCCGCCAGCCGCAAACCCGTCTTGTGCGACGACGCCCGCAGTCTCGACAAGCGCCGGCCCATTAGCGGCCTGACGGTTGCCCCGGACTTCACCTTCGACGATGCGCCTCAGCCCCGCATCATTCTGGTGGGCGGACAGGATGAGGGAGCGGCGCAGGGGGCTCAGGCCCGGAAACTCGAGTGGATCCGTCGCGCCTCCGGGCAGGCGGAGTTGACCGCATCGGTCTGCGTCGGCGCCTTTGAATTGGGAAAGGCCGGCCTGCTCGATGGTGAATCCGCCACCACGAACCGCAATGCCTATGACGAATTCCAGAAGACCTTTCCCAAGGTGAAGCTTGTTCGCGGCGTTCGGTTCGTCGAAAGCGGCCGCGTCGCCACCGCTACGGGGCTGACGGCGGGGATTGACCTGGCTCTGCGCATCACCGAGCGGTTCTGCGGGCGCGCGCTTGCGCAACGCATCGCCGACTATGAGGAATGGACTGAAAAGGGCTGGATCGTCTGAAGCCCCGCCAATCCATTTTGCGATCAGTCGTCGGTTGTTCGCGCCTTGGATTTCGATGCAGCGTTTGCGGCCCAGTATCTGTTTAAGCTGGTCGCATGGAAGTTGGCGAACCGGTGAAGACCTTCCAAATAGGCGATCTCAGCGGGCGTCAGGTCGGGGTGCCAAAAGTCGAGGATCAGGACCACACGCGGCTCTTCGGTGTGGTTCCAAGCTTCATGTTCCAACGAATCGTCAAAGACAAGGCACTTGCCTTCTTGCCATTTGCGGATCTCGCCGCCGACTTTCAGTCCGCAGTCGCCGCTGGGGACCTTGACGCCAAGATGACACCTTAAGCGCAGGTTGATCGGTCCTCGATGAGCCTTGATGTCAGTTCCCGGGCTGAGCTTGGAGACATAGAGCAGCCCCGCCATGCTGCGCACCGTGTTTGTGCTCTCGATGATCCGGGTGATCGTGGGGCAGCGCGCGCAATTTTCGGCGTTCTTTCGACCGCGCTCATAAAACAGGAAGACGTCCCAGGCGCCGCGCCCCTTCAGCCCTTCAGCTTCCGCCTGGAATTCTGCAGCGGCAAGGCCCTCGATCTCGGCGCGGATCGCTGCATAGTCATGCTCCAGGGCGCGCGCGCCTGGCACCTTCGAAGGGTCGTGAAAGGCCGCCGACGACAGACCGGGATAGACGCCCATTCGGGCGTCGCCAAAGTTGGTCAGGAACGCGCCGATGTAGCGATTTAACCGCTGCATTCCAGCCTGTGCTTCCTTCGGGTGGGCGTGGGCGAACTGATTTAGCGCCTGTTGCAGCTTGGGCCCTAACCCCGGCTCGGCGCTCGCCGCATTGCGCAGCCGCACGAACGCCTCTTCCTGTCGGTCCAAGGCCATTAAGGCCGAGGAGAGGCCGAGTTCGCACAAAGCTGCGTAGGGCTCGCTCGCGAGTTGCGTTTCAAAACACGCCACGGCCTGGAGCTGACACGCGCGCGCCTCGTCGAGGGATCCGGCGGCCAGGAGCGCTGCGCCAAGGTGCGTAAACGCCTCGCCGGATTTCGGATCGCTCTCAGCGGCGCGTCGCAGCAGAGCTGCGGCTTCCTTGGCACGGCCTTGCTGCAATCTGAGAAGTCCAAAGGAGGTCAGCGCCCCCGGATGATCGGGATTTTCCCTCAGCGTCTCGGCATAGGCGCTCTCGGCTTCGGCGAGGCGGTTTTCCCCATGCAGGCGCCTGGCGCCTTCGAGACCGGTCGGTAGAGCAGCCTCGCCAGCCGTGCGCGTGTGATCATTGGCGGTCATGAAGATTGTCCCTGACCCCATGGCGGTCTAAGCCGCCTCGATGCCGGCTTAGATTGCAGCTCAGCGCATCGGCTCGCAAGGCTCGATCATCTATGGATCACTGCAGTATTCAGGGCGTTGCTCAGGCTTGAGGTGGGAGAGCGTCTCGGGATGGGAGTTTGCTAAGTGGTCAGAGGTGATTGACGGCGCATGACGAGCATCGCTCAGCCCTTCGTGACTGAGAAACCGGCTGCGCGCTGGGCGGCTTTGAGCGCGCTTGGCATTGTCTATGGCGATCTGGGAACAAGCCCGCTCTACACGCTCCAGACTGTTGTGGAGGCGATCGGCGGGCGGTTCACGCCCGAAAGCGCCTTGGGGATCTTGTCGCTGATCGTCTGGACTTTGATCGTCACTGTTTCGATCAAATACTGCTTGTTCGTGATGCGCGCTGACAACCACGGTGAGGGCGGCATCTTGGCGCTCATGTCCTTGGTCGGCGCAAACAGCTTCACCGGATGGGGCAAGCCGTTGGCCATGATGGGGTTGCTGGGCGCAGCCTTGATCTATGGCGATGGCGTCATCACTCCGGCCATTTCCGTCCTAAGCGCGCTCGAAGGCGTCAACGTCGTCACAGAGACGTTCAAGCCTTACGTAATGCCCGCTTCAGTCGCCATCCTGGTGACGTTCTTCGCCTTGCAGCGATATGGAACCGCCAAGATTGGCGGGGCCTTCGGTCCGATCATGCTCGTATGGTTCCTGGTGATCTCAGCGCTTGGCGTAACCGGGGTCGTTCGCAATCCCATCGTTTTCAGCGCCCTAAACCCGATGCTTGGTATGGGCTACCTGGCGCATAGTCACGCGATCGGGCTCCTCGTCCTGGGTGGATGTTTTCTTTGCATCACGGGCGCAGAGGCGCTCTACGCCGACATGGGTCATTTCGGAGCCGGTCCAATCCGGTTGTCTTGGTATGCGGTCGTCCTTCCGGCGCTGTTGCTTAGCTACGCCGGTCAAACGGGCCTTTTGATCGAGAAGGGCGTCGTACGGGGCAATCCATTCTTTCAACTCGCCCCGCCCTGGGCGGTTTATCCGGTGGTGGTTCTGGCCACGATAGCGACGATAATCGCGAGCCAGTCGATCATAACCGGCTCTTTTTCGATGACCCGGCAGGCCATGCAGCTTGGATGGCTGCCAGGCGTGCGCATCAGGCAAACCTCCGATCGGGTCTACGGTCAGATTTATGTGCCCCTTGTGAACTGGGTGATGGCGATCGTGACGATCGCCATCGTGATCGTCTTTGGCGGCTCAAACCGGCTTGCCGGGGCCTACGGCACGGCGGTGTCGGCAACGATGCTGCTGACCACGTCGCTGTTGTTTGTGGCGATGTTAAGGATCTGGCGCTGGCCCATTTGGGTCGCCGGTCCAGTCTTCGGCGCCTTCTTTGTCGTTGATGCGTCCTACTTCAGCGCCAATCTCCTGAAGATTGCAGATGGAGGCTGGTTGCCACTGTCGCTTGGCGCGGCGATTTTCCTGGTCATGCTGACCTGGCGCTGGGGTATCGACGAGGTTCGCAAGAGCCGCAACAATGCGACCGGTTCCGTCGAGACGTTTGCAGCCGCACTAAACGCCAAGCGCGTGCCCAGGGTGCCGGGAACGGCCATTTTTCTTACCCGAACCTACCAGCAGATTCCCCCGCTGCTGATCGAACACGTCCAGCATATGGGCGCGCTTCACCAAGCGGTGCTGGCGGTCAGCGTCAATTTCGAAGAGACCCCGCGGGTGGCCAAGCAGCGTTGCGCGGTCGAAGCGTTAGGTCCCGGTATTTGGCGGGTGAAGATGCGTTTTGGCTTTATCGAAATCCCGGACATCACCGCAGCGCTGAAGCACGTCAAAAGCCTCGACAAGTCGATCGACCTAGACGGGGCGATCTATTTCACGACGCGCGACCTCGTTGCGGCGCGGCCGGGGGCCTCACTGCTGTCGCGCTTGCGGTCGCCCGTTTTCGCATTCCTCTATCGAAACGCGGTCCGGGCGGTCGATCGCTTCAGTCTGCCGCCTGCCAATGTCATAGAGGTTGGCCGGCAGATTGAATTTTAGGAAAATCGCGAGACATCGGGTATTCCAAAGATGGATAATCGCTGAAAACAAAATATTTCATCGTACATTTTTAGTAGATGCATAAGTCCACTCGGTGGATTCCAGAAAATAAGACCCATAATTTCGATCATTACGTTTCTTTCGTGTTTACCATCCGTGTTCATCATACCTTTACACAGAGGGAGCGATTCTAGACCGGACACGACGAAGCTGGGGATCTTGTCATGCCAGGCTCAATATTTGATCCGTTCCACGTCGGCGGGTCAGGCGGCGGTGTCCACTCCATTCTTGGCTCTGAGTTCATCCGGACCGACGACGGAACCCTGGTTCCAGCCTTCTCGACCGCGAGCGCGGTCCAGGGGCATGGAGGTTCCTCCTCGAGCGGAGGCGCTAACGGCTCAACGGGGTCACCGACCTCGACGCTTGTCGGCTCATCGACCGGATTAGAGATCAATCTGATCTGGGATGCTTCGGTTCAATCGTCGGCCAGCTGGAAATCCGTCGAGGCCGCAGTGATTTCAGCAGCCCAGCTCTTCACATCGACGTTCTCCAACCACGTGGTTCTGAACATTGATATCGGGCTTGGCGAGATCAATGGCGCGCCATTGGCCCAGGGGGCGCTGGGAGAAAGCGAAAGCTCTGGCTACATCACCAGTTATGGCGTCGTCACGAACGCGCTTGCTGGCGCTGATGCTGCACTGGTGTCGAGCGGTCAGCTTTCCGCAAACGCCCTCGCTTCCAGCGCAGCCGACGCCGGCCACAATTTCTTCGTGACAAGCGCCGAAGCCAAAGCGCTTGGACTGGTGAACCCGTCCAGCGGCGTGGACGGCTTCATCGGCCTCATTGCAGGTTCGTCGCTCTACTATCCCGCCAACGGCGGCGCGATTGGCCCAGGCCAATATGACGCGGTGGGCGCAGCCGCCCATGAGATCAGTGAGGTCATGGGGCGAATTGGCATGGAAGGCCAGTCCTTGGGCGCCACTTCCAAGGTCTACACACCCTTGGATCTCTTCCGCTATACGGCTCCAGGCGCGCTCGATCTGACGCCTACAGCGGCCTATTTCTCAACCAATGGCGGGCTCGCCGACCTGCAAAATTATAACAATCCAAGCAACGGCGGCGATGCAGCGGACTGGGCGACCTCGCCGACCACCGCGAAGGACGCTTTTGATGCATTTGGCACGCCTGGCGTGATCGAAAACGTAACGGCGACCGATCTCTTGGAAGTGGCCGTGCTTGGCTTCCACGTCGCGGCAGGCAAGACTTTGGCGGCTGTCACCGCGTAGATTTGCAGAATGTCCGGGCGGTGAGTTCACGCCAGCGAGGCGACACCCCATTCGTTCCAGGCTGCGATCTTGGGGGTCTTGGGCAGGTACATGCTCTCGGACTGATCTATCCGGAATCCCGCCGCTGCGATGGCTGAGCCGATGGGGCGCGTCAGGTGACATCCGCCTGCGATGCGCTTCCAAATCGGCTCGATCCGTGCTTGCCATTTTGCGACGGCGGCGTCTGGCGCCAGGCCATGCTCACAGAACAAAAATCGGCCCGAAGGCTTCAGCACGCGACGCGCTTCAGCCAGCGCGGCCTGGGGCGCGCGCACCGAGCAAAGCGTGAAGGTGCAAACGACGCAGTCAAAGCTTTGGTCGTCGAACGGCAAGGCCTCGGCTGTCGCATCCTTGACCTCAAGGTGTAGGCGCACGTCGCGCGAGGCCGCCAGCGCGGCAGTGCGAAGCGCAGCCGATGGATCAACGCCCGAAACGCTCTCTACGCGATCAGGGTCGTAAAAATTTAGGTTGAGCCCCATGCCGACGCCCAACTCCAGGACCCGACCACTCGCCTTGGGAACGATTTTGGCGCGCTGGCGCATGACGGGAGACGAGGTGCAAGCGCACGTCAGCAGGCGCGGCAGGATGTGACGGTCATAGAACGAAGTCATGGCGTCTCTTTCAGTGCGTGTCGTAAACCTTGGGCGCAGCGCCAAGTGCAACCGGGCCCAGCGTGGTGCGGCCAGCCTGGAAGTCAATCGTCGCTTGGGCGGCGTCGCCCGCCCCCTGTCGGGCCTGGGTGACGACGCTCGCCGCCTGGGCCGCGTCGGGGGTGATGAGGCCTGTTTCACTCATGGCCCCGAGCGCGCGCGGCGCTTGGCGCAGGGAGACTTCGAGCACGCCTGAAAGGCGACCATCGCCTCCAACGCCGAGGGAGCCTGAGTTTGCGTCCAAGATCGCATCGCCCGCCGTGACCGCGGCCTGTCGTACGGTCATCTTGCCGCCAGCGTTCGCCCAGCGGCGAACCGCATCGGCCCAGGTCTTGCCGCTGAAAGCGCTCATTTTCGAAAGTGTTGAATTCCAGGTCATCGAAATCGGCCGGTCTCCAGCGATCCTGGCCAGGAGACCCGTGAGCCGGGCCTTGCCGCCATCGACCTTGGCGAAGACCCCGCCTTCATCGTCTGGACCGGCTCTCAGGTGGAATTCCACGCGGTCAGCAAAGGTGAGCCCAAAGGGCTGTGCGCCGGCCTGCGGTGCAAACGCGACCTTGACCCCTTCAAACGAGAAGCTGGGCGGGCGCTGACCCAGATGCGTGAGACTTGCCCTTACATGCCGCCCCCTAACGGTCACGGGGCCGCCTGTCGGTCTGACAAAGGTGAAACCCTCAGGCGCCGCGATCAGCCAACTTCCTAAGGCGTGCATGGGAGCCTCGGCCTCAATCCGCGGCGCCTCCAAAGCCCAGCCGGAGGTCTCCCGCACGCGAGGCTCAATCAAGGTGACATCCATCCTGAAGGGATACCCCCCCACGATCCGATCCTTCCACGACAACTCATAGCCTGCCGTCCCTAGCGTCTGAACGCTGGCGTCGAGACGATGCTCAACCTGCCCACGGGCCCAGAACCACACGCCGCTCCACCCAAGAACGCCCAGGCCGAGCGCGACGAAGGGGAGCCAAAGCCCCAAGCGGCGAAATTTGCGAGGCGCGGAAGGATCGGGCACAGACATAAGGCTTCTTACAGCGGGTCGCGATGTCGGACGAGCACTGGGTCTTCGGGTACGGCAGCTTGATGTGGCGGCCGGGCTTTGGGTTTGAGGAGAAGATCGCCGCCACCCTTTATGGCCGCCGCCGCGCTTTCTGCATCTACTCGGTTCATCATCGCGGCACCTATGAGCGGCCTGGGCTTGTGCTGGGCCTAGCGGCGGGAGGCGCCACCCGCGGGATGGCCTATCGTATCGCACCGGCCGACTGGCCCGACGTGCACGCCTACCTGATCGAGCGCGAACAACCTACCGAGACCTACATCGAGGGCCGAAGGACGGTGCGTCTATCAGATGGGCGACAGGTTGAGTGTCTGGTCTTTCTCTCTGACGTGCGCCACCCCCAATGGGCGGGCGCGCTTAGCCTTGAGAGGCAGGCGCAGCTGATTGCGGGCGCGACCGGGCTTTCAGGCCGCAATCTCGACTATCTGCGAGATCTCGTGGAACACCTGAGCCAGGAAGGCGTCCACGACCGTTCGATGGAGGCCCTGCTATTGTTGGCGCAAAGCATCTAAAGCGCTAGCAGCGCGATCGACGCGGTTTCGATCCGTTCTTCAAGGGTGCGCATGAATTCCGCGCGCTTAAGGCCGGCCGGAATTGGCTCAAGGTACTCATAGACAATGGTGCCTGATCGCCTCAGGAGCCCATGGGCTGGCCAATGGACCCCTGCATTGGTCGCAACGGGGTGCACCGGCATATCGAGCTCCCTGTAGAGGGCCGCAATTCCGGGTTTGTAGTCGCCCGCGACGCCAGGTTTTCCGCGATGACCTTCGGGAAAGATCACGACTTGGCGTTCATCTTTGAAACGGTCTTTCGCATCCGCCACCATCTTGCGAAGCGCCGCGGCCTGGGCTTCACGGTTTACGACGATCATGCGCGCCTTTGCGGCGTACCACCCCAGGAACGGGATCCACATCAATTCCTTCTTGGTGACGAAGCAACTGTCCGGCAGCCAGGCGAACTGGGCGAATACATCGAACATGCACTGGTGCTTGGGCGCGATAAGCGCACGCCCCTTCGGCATGAACGCCCGACCCCGCAACTCAACGCGGATCCCACAGACGAGGCGCAACAACAGCCGGATGCCGAACGTCCAGATGCGCCAGGAGCGCACCATCCAGATCCGAGGCGCGAGCGCCAGCGGTGAAATCATCAGCACAAAAAAAAGCGACCAGACGTAAAATAGCCCGACAAAGAGGAGCGATCGAAGTGTCAGCACTGTCAGCCCTTTTGGGTCACGGCCGGCTGGGCGCGAGGGCCAAGGCCCAGCACGGCTTCGCGGCAAAGGATGGCCAGATACTTGGAATATTCGACCACCATCAAGCGCGCTGAACCTGGCGAACGCCACCAATGACGGCTTTTCAAGGCCTCGGTCGGCACAGCATAGGTCTGCAGCGTAATCGCGCGCGATCGCAAAATCGCGCGTAACTCCAGCATCGCACGCGGCATGTGATAGTCGGTGGTCACGATAATAAGACTATGGAAGCGCATGGCCTTGGCCCATTCCGCCGTTTCGCGCGCGTTTCCCACCGTGTCGGCCGCGGTGAAGCCAAGGTCGACGCAACAGTCATAAAGCCTGCGCACGGTGTTTGACGCTGTCCGCAACTGTTCGCGGCTGACGTCGCGATTAACGCCGGACACCAAGACGCGCTTGCCTTGATGTTCGGCCAGCAGCTGCACCGCCGCTGCGATGCGTTCATTGGAGTTTGCGCCGGTCAGGACAACAATGCCGTCGGCGGCCTGCGGCTCAGCCTGGGGCGTCGATTGTTGAACCCGCGCGGCGAAGGCCGCCAAGCCTGCAAGCCAGATCAAGACCACGACCATGAAGGCCGCGACGGATTTCATTGCATTTCCCGGATTAAGGTCACCGCGGTGACCTGAGCCGCAACAGCGGCGACAATCGCAGCGATCAGCGGGCAGGGAACGACAGCCAAGAGGTCGCTCCACGCGAGCGGCAGAGCCGGCGTCAGGCCTTCGCCCCCGCCTGCCAGCCGAAGCGCCGCGCCTAGAAACGCCGCGGAAACTGCGCCGATGGCGCCAGCCAATCCGGCAAGGCGCGCAAACCGCGCCTGAAAGAGCCTGGCGATGAAGATATCCTCGGCGCCAGCCAGGTGAAGCACCTCCACCACATCGCGCCGCGCCGCCAGCCCCGCGCGGGTCGCAAAGGTCACAACCGCAGCGGCCGCCGCGGCGATCAGCAGGAAAACCCCGCCTCCCAAGCCGCTAACCAATCGCCCCGCCCGACGGATGTCTTTGATCCAGATCGCATGATCATCGACCGTGGCGTCGACCCCCTGGGCCGAAAGCGCCGACTTAAGCTTCTGCGCACCTGCAGGGTGTCGCGCATCCAACGTGACGGCGACAAGTCTGGGCACCGGCAGATCTTCAAGATCGCTTACATCGCCCAGCCACGGGCGGATGAGATCGTAGGCTTTGGCGGGCTCAAGGGCGCGAGCTTCCGAAACACCGGGTGTTTCGGCCAGGGCTTCGGCGGCGCGAGCCGCGGCGGCGTCTGGGGTCTCACCACCCCGCGGTCGAACGATGACCGTCGCCTCGCCGGTCAGCTGGCCGGTCCAGGCGTGCGCAGCGCGGTTGGCTGCGATCACGCCAACCGCGCTCAGACAGGCCAGGAAGCAGAGCACGGCGACCACAAACACCAAGGCGCCGTCGCGCGCCTCCTTCGCGGGCAGGAACGGGGCAGGGCGCCAACGGGCGGGATCAAAGAGGTCGCTCATGGTCCGGATGGGTTCGCATGAGACTTGACGCTGATCCGCCCTTTTTCCAGGTGAAGCGCGGGTCGGCCTGAGCGTGCGATCAGATCCTGGTCGTGGGTCGCGATCAACACGGTGGTGCCTAGCCTGTTCAGTTCAACGAAAAGCCGAAATATTCGCACAGCCATTTCGTGGTCGACGTTGCCGGTCGGCTCGTCCGCAAGCAGGATATCGGGCCGGTTCACCACGGCGCGCGCAATCGCCAGTCTCTGGCGCTCGCCCCCCGCAAGCGTCGCAGGCATGGCGTGCATCCGAGAACCCAGGCCAACCCAGGTCAGCAGTTCAGCGACGTCGGTGCGATAGTCGGCGGGCTTGCGTCCGGCGATGCGCAGCGGAACGGCGGTATTGTCGAACGCCGAGAGGTGCTCCAGGAGGACTAGGTCTTGGAACACAACGCCGATGCGCCGGCGAAGCGCTGGCCGCGCGCTGGCTGGCGCGTGAGCGGTATCTTTGCCGAACAGATGCACCAGCCCTTTGGAGGGCTTGGCCGCCAGGTAGATGAGCTTCAGCAAGGAGCTCTTTCCCGCCCCCGATGGACCGGTGACGAAGTGGAACGATCCCGGTGCAAGGCTAAAATTGAGGTCGCTAAGGACATCGGGACCTCGCCCATAGCGCATCGAAACATCGTCAAAACGGACGATATCTTCGGCAATTTGGGACGCCGCAGCGGCGATGGGGTTTCTGGACATGAAGGCCGAAATCGGCGACCTCGGTTGGGAGGCTGATGGAGCGTCCGATTCGACTGTCATGATACTGACCTGTCCAGAGTGCGCCACCAGCTATTTCGTGGATGATTCACGGATCGCGGCGACTGGCCGGACCGTCAAGTGTTCCAACTGCGGCGCACGATGGCGGGCGCTGCCCGAAGGCGCAGAAGAACCGATTGTCGCTGATCCCCCACCCCAACCTATCCCTGCGCCTTTCCCGACGTCTGCGGCTGATGAGCTTGTAATCGAGGGGCCCTCTCGCGCCGAACCAACGTTGATAGGCAAGAAACCTGCGGCCCCGCGTCGCGAGGCCAATGGAAAAGTGGTGATCTGGGTCGCAAGCGCTCTGATGGCTGCGGGGCTCATCGCCTCGGCCATCACCTTCCGCGCCAAGGTCGTGGAATTGTTCCCCGCCAGCCAGATCGCCTACGCCGGTCTTGGCATGCCGGTTTCCAGCTTGGCGCTCGAAAAGGTTCGTGCAGAAGCAACCTTTGAGGGCGGACGCCCGGCGTTGGCCATAACGGGTCAGGTTCGCAACCTGCGTGACGCGCCGGCCAATTCTCCCCCTTTGCGGGTGAGCCTGCTTGATCGCTTTGGAAAGGCCGTCGCCACCAAGATCGCCAAGCCGATCTCGGCCGCCGTCCCAAGCCACGCCATTCGTTATTTCTCTATTTCGATCGTCGACCCTCCTTCCAACATCCACGATCTTACGGTGAGCTTTGAGCCAGCTAAAAAAGGAGCGCCGGCGGTTGTGATCCCGGTCGAAACAGCGCCTCAGCCAGCCGAGGCCAAACCTCTGCCTCCCGGAAGTCCCGACGCCTTGCCGGTTCCCCAATGACCGACGACAGGACGCTCGGGTCACATGTCGTGCTGCTCACCGAAGCGGAGATCACCAAGCGCGTTGAGGCCCTGGCGCACGCCATGGCGCCTCACGTGGATCATGAAACAGTCGCCATCTGCCTGCTTACCGGAGGCCTTTGGTTCTGCGCAGATCTGATGCGAGCGCTTTCGCGCCTCGGACGCCACGTCGGCTTTGACGCTCTGTGGCTCGCCTCATACGGCGACGCCCGCTCGAGCTTGGGGCGTTGCGAGGTTCGCGCCGATTTGCAAAGGCCGCTGGGAGGGCGAACCGCCTTGGTCGTCGATGATGTCTTCGATTCTGGACTTTCACTTTCCGAAGCCGCCCGTCTCGTACGTGACGCCGGCGCCGCCAAAGTCCTGACCGCCGTCTTTGCGCGAAAGCCGTGGCCGACCAAACGGGCGATCGAGCCCGACTTCGTGGCTTGGGAGGCGCCTGCTCGATTTTTGGTCGGATACGGAATGGACGCTGCTGGGGCCTATCGCGGGCTCCCCTATATCGGCGCACTCGACTAGAGAGTTCGCAAAGCGGTCGCATCTGCGGCGTAAGTCCTGCGTTTTACCCCATAGGAGCCTGATCTTGATGAGACGCGCGGCCGTACTTGCGGCGTTATTGCTGCTTGGCGCTTGCAACCAGCCAGGTCCTTCCGGCGGACAAGCTGGGGATAAGTTCGCCGGTCTTGACGCTGAGATCCTAAAGTGGAGGAGCCAAATCCTTGCCGCTGATCCGCTGTGCAGGAGCCAAGCACAGGATCAAAAGTGCCAAAGCTTCGAGGTCGCCTGCAAGGCTGAGCGCAACCTAAGCCCGCAGGATCAGGCCAAGGGGATTACGGCTCATGTGGTGGCAGCGATGAGTTGGAACGGCTGGGATCCAAAACTGCGACAGCCTCAAGCTGGCTCGCGCGCTTCAGAATTCACCAAGGACGCCGCGGGTTGGACGCGCGCTGAGCATGCGCCGGTCAATATGGAGAGCTGCGCGGATTTGTGATTTTCGGCTTTAGCCCTTGGGGACAGGCGCTGGCTGCCCGTCATGGCGCAAGCCGGCTTGCGGCGCCACAGCATCGGGCGCTTGTCGGGCAGCCGCCACAAGCTTGAGCAGGCGATCCAAAGCCGTGGGATCTGTGTAGATCTTGGCCTGCGGCTGGCCAGCCGTCTCGATAGGCTGCATAGCCACGACGACATCGATTGCGGGCATGACGACGATATATCGCCCGCCATTGCCGGCGGCGGTGTAGCTGCCGGGCGGCAGGCCGCTCACGGCTGGATCTATGTCACCCCACCAGAGGTATCCATAACCGGATTCGATGCCTTCGCGATTGGTCCGCGATATCGGTTTAGTGGTCAGGTCCACCCAGTCGGCGGGTAGGATATCTCGTCCCTGCCAGCGCCCTTTTTGGAGATAGAGCTGGCCGAATTTCGCCATGTCTCTGGCCGAGAGCCAAAGGTCATAGGCTGGAAATCTGGGGGCGTCGGGGTCGTATTCGAAGCGCGCGTGCTTGAGTGGATCAAAATCGACGAAACCAAGGGGCCGGGCCAACTGGTGTTCAAACGCCTGGAAGAACGAGAAGCCGGTCAGCCTCTGGTAGACCTCGCCCAAAGCATTGAAATCCCAATTATTGTAGTACCAGAAGGTCCCCGGCGCATGGCTTCCGCGCGCGGGTCTGGCGGCCTTCATCGCAGGTGTTTCAGCCGACGAAGGAATATAGACGCCTGACTTGGCCTGCAGCAGCTGACGAACTGTGGCGCGACGTTCGATGTCGGTGAGTTTGCTATCGTCGTCGATGCCGACATCTTTGAGCGTGATGTCCAGATTAATCTTCTGATCACGCACCGCGATGCCGTAGAGCGCCGACAGGAACGATTTGCGACAGGACGCGATACGGTCGACGGCCGCCGGCTCGCCCAGCGAGATCACCGGCTGCCCCGCGCTCAGCACCACCAGTCCACGAATCTCCTGCAACCGGGCTTCAGCGCGCACCGCTGCAAGGCCGGGCAGGGTCCAGCGGGTGACGGCTCCTGCGCGCCGCGAGGCGCCTGCCGCAGCCACGCCGGCGATCATCGCACGGCGGTCAATCATCAATTCAGCCATGGCGCGAACTGTTCCTTGGCTAGCATCTCCTCATAGGTCGGCCGCGGGCGAACGATTGCGAAGGCGTCGCCTTTGACCAACACCTCGGGGACCAGAAGGCGGGAATTGTATTCGCTCGACATGGCTGCGCCATAGGCGCCGGCCGTCATGAAGGCGACCAAGTCACCGGCCTCTAAGGGAGGTAGCGCCCTGTCACGGGTGAAGGTGTCTCCGGTTTCGCAGATAGGGCCCACCACGTCATAGGTTTGAGCCTGGCCGCTCCTGGGGCTGACTGCGCGGATTTCGTGGTAGGCGTCGTACATCGCTGGGCGCAGCAAGTCGTTCATGGCGGCGTCCAGAACAAGGAATTTCCGCCCCTCCGGCCGCCTATTGATGTGCAGCACCTTGGCGACCAGCACCCCGGCGTTGGCTGCAATCAACCTGCCAGGCTCGAAAGCAAATTGGATGTCTGTCAGGCCCGCCATGACACGCGCAATCATGGCGGCGTAGGCGCTAGGTTCTGGCGGCGTTGGTTGGTTGAAGTAGGGCGCGCCCAGTCCACCGCCCAGGTCCAGGCGCTCGACCGCCAGTCCTTGCGCGCGCAGGCGCTCCACGAGCAAGCGCATCTTTCGAAAAGCAGCTTCCAAGGGAGCTAGGTCAGTGATCTGACTGCCTATGTGGCAAGCAACCCCGATAGGCCGAACGCCGGCCATGTTGGCGGCGTTAGCATAAAGCTGCTCGGCCTCGGCAAGGGACACGCCGAATTTGTTTTCCGCCTTGCCGGTCGAAATCTTCGCGTGGCCGCCAGCCTCAACATCAGGGTTGACGCGAAAGGCCACGGTTGCGCGCTTGCCAAGCCTTTGGGCCACGGCGTCGACCAGCCGCAGTTCCGGCTCGGATTCCACGTTGATTTCAGCGACGCCCGTTTCAAGCGCAAAGGCCACTTCGGCTTCAGACTTGCCGACCCCCGAAAAGACGATCCGCTCGGGCGGCGCGCCCGCCGCCAAGGCGCGGCGGATCTCGCCCTCGGACACGACGTCAGCGCCTGCGCCAACGCCCACCAGCGTTCGCAGCACTGCAAGGTTGGAATTGGCCTTCACAGCAAACGCGATCAGAGGATCTTTGACGCCTGCGCCAACAAGCGCGTCGCGCAAGACCCCAAAATGCCTCTCAAGCGTCGCGGAAGAATAGACGTAGACCGGCGTGCCGACGCAAGCGGCGATCTTGGCCAACGGCACGTCCTCGCAGCTGAGCTCGCCCCCTCTAAGCTCGAAGTGGTTCATCGCGAGCTGGCGTTGGGCTTGGAAGGGCCGCTGGTTGCAGGTGTGGAGCTAGGCGCCTCCTGGGGGGAAGGCGCAACACCCTCAGGCGGATCGGTTATGCGATCCCGCGGATCAATGGTTTCCACTGTCCGCGGCGGCTCTTTGGCCGGCTTGCCACTGAGCGCGCCAGGCTTTTCGAGCTGCCCCAGCTTGCCGCAGCCGGTCAGTGGCGCGCTCAACATAAAGGCCAATGCGGCGGCGCATATCGCGGGCCCCCGGATAAGGATCCTAAGGCTCATGCGAGGATTTCCTTCCAACGATTGACCTGGGTGCGCACTTGTTGCGGTGCGGTTCCGCCATAGCTTGTGCGACTGGCGACCGAGGCTTGAGGCGTCAGGACGCCATAAACGCCATCAGTAATCCGCGGCTCCAGAGCCGTCAGTTCGGCGAGCGGAAGACCGGGAAGGTCGCAGCCGAGCTGCTCTGCGCGTTTCACCGCCGCGCCGGTAATGTGGTGGGCGTCGCGGAAGGGTAGGCCAAGTTCGCGCACCAGCCAGTCGGCAAGGTCTGTGGCTGTCGAATACCCAGCACCGGCCGCCGCGTCCATGGCCGCGACGTTTGGCTCCATGTCGGCGACCATGCCGGCCATCGCGCGCAAGGAGAGCTCGAGTGCGTCGAACGCCTCGAAAGTCGGAACCTTGTCCTCTTGCATGTCCTTCGAATAGGTCAGGGGCAGGCCCTTCATGACAACCGCAAGTTGGGTGAAGGCGCCCAAGAGCCGGCCGGCCTTGGCGCGGACCAGCTCAGCCGCATCGGGGTTTTTCTTCTGCGGCATGATCGACGAGCCGGTGGTGAAGGCGTCGCTCAGCTGGATAAAGCTGAATTGCGGGGTCATCCAAATGACGATCTCCTCGGCGAGGCGTGACAGATGGATGGCGGTGATGGCGGCGGCGGCCAGGCCTTCAAGAGCGAAGTCACGGTCAGCTACGGCGTCAAGCGAGTTCGCCGCCGGTCGATCAAATCCGAGTGCGGCGGCCGTTTGGCTGCGGTCTATAGGGAACGGCGAACCTGCGAGTGCGGCTGCGCCCAAGGGGCTTTCGTTCATGCGGACCCGGGCGTCGGCGAAGCGACCCGCGTCACGGCCAAACATTTCCACATAGGCCATCAAGTGATGGCCAAAAGTGACGGGCTGGGCAGGTTGCAGGTGGGTGAACCCCGGCATCAAGGTCGAGGCGTGCGCCGAGGCCTTGTCGACCAGGGCCCGCTGCAAGGCGCGGATCTGGTGTTGGCTGCGTTCGCACGCCTCGCGAACCCACATCCGAAAGTCGAGCGCCACCTGGTCGTTCCGCGATCGCGCGGTGTGAAGCCGCCCCGCTGCGGGTCCAATAAGCTCGCGCAGGCGGGCTTCGACATTCATGTGAATATCTTCGAATTCCTCACGGTAGGGGAATGTCCCGTTGGCCATTTCCTCGCCGATAATCTTCAGGCCTTCCAGTATGGCTTCGGCGTCCTGGCTTGTAATGACGCCGGTCTTTTGCAACATCGCCGCGTGAGCCCGGGACCCTTCCAGGTCTTGGGCCGCCAGCCGGCGATCAAAGCCGATGGAGACGTTGATCGCCTGCATCAGCTCGGCCGGTTTGTCCGAGAAGCGGCCGCCCCAAATCGCCTGCCGAGCACCGGCGGGTTTATTTGCGGGGTCAGAGGAGTCCTTAGTCATATGAACGATCAGTCCGCGGCAAAGCCCAGGGGTGGGTTCCTGGGATGGACCCTCTGGGGCGTCGCCGCCATAGGCGTCGCGGCGGTTGTCTACATCATCACACAGTCGGCGACCAAGCCGTCAACGCCAGCGTCTGGCGCCGTGGCTGCTGCGGCCGACACCCACGACGTCGCCAAGAAGCTCGAACATGCTTCCGATGGGGCCCAACCGCCGGCCTATGTCTTCTTCGACCAAGCCGGGAAGAAGGTCACGGCCTCAGACTTCAAAGGCAAAATCGTTGTCATGAACCTCTGGGCCACTTGGTGCGGGCCCTGCAAGGTCGAGATGCCGACGCTTGCGAAACTCGCCCAGGCCTATGCCGGCAAGCCCGTCGCTATCGTGGCGGTCAGCATCGACAAGCCTGAAGCGCTCGCCCAGGCCAAGGCGTTCATCAGCCAACAGGCCCCGCTCAACTTCTATAATGACCCCGACGCCAAGCTGCCCTGGGCCCTGAAGCCGGCGGCCAGCGGGATGCCGACCACCATCATCCTGGGCAAGGATGGCTTGGAACGCGGGCGCGTCTCAGGTGAGGCGGATTGGGCTGGCGCCGGCGCCAAGGCTGCGATCGACAAGCTTCTCGCGCAAAGCTGAGCTGCCCCCGGATCAGGCGATCTGACGGGCCTTGGCGGGCGCAACGGGAAGCGTCGTGACGGCGCGCAAGAGCCCGACCAAGGAGGTGCGTGCGTCCGGCGGCATCTGCTCGTAGGCGGCTAAGAGCTCGATCGCCCCTGGCGTGCGCATACGGGTAAGCAGGTCAAGATCGCCGGTGATTTCACGATCTGGACCATCAAGCACGTCCATCAGATCCACCACGCGACACCTTAATGCGCGTGCGATTTGAACCAGGCGCGAGAATGAGATCCGGTTTGCGCCGTTCTCATATTTTTGGATCTGCTGGAAGCTTACCCCGCACTGTTCAGCCAATGCTTCCTGCGAGATGCCGATGGTGCGCCGGCGAATTCTGACCGCTGCTCCTAGGGCGATATCCATAGGATCGGGCGTTTTCGTAGGTGCGTCAGCCAATTTCCATCTCCCAGCCGATAATCTTCGTAGGTGATGTCCCCCCGGACCCCCGCGACGGCTTCACTATAGATTAATCTAATTGTTTCTGTTGTGAAAAGCTGCTTCGCATACCATTGGTGCGACAAATTGAAACCTTAACCGTAGTAAATCAACAACAGTTCAACTCTTTCGGATCCTGGCGACCCAATTTTCGCCGTTCTGAGGGTCGGTCTTCCCAGGTCTTGGGCGGTTGATCCAGCGTGCCGTGCGCCTGCGGTTAAGCTCTTGGTGACCGAAACACCTGCGAGTGAGGACACGACGTTCTTGCCAGCTAGGTTCCATGCGACCCATTCGCCTCCATCCACCGTTCGACCACGGCGCGGCGTTACGCGTGCCGCCGCCCAACGACAAGGCAAGCTGGCGCACCCTTTGGCGCTGGCTGGGCGAAGAGGCCTGTGCGGTCGTGGAGAGCGCTGCCGTACAGGTCCGAACGCCAGAGGGCCCGGTGATCGCGCGCTGTGGCGACTGGATCGTGCTCTCGCACTCGGGATCCTTCCACGTGGCTCACGCGAAAAGAGCGTGCGACGCCTGACAAACCTCACGTAAATCCATCATAAGAGACCAATGCCCCCGCGCTTCGAAAACCTTTCGGCCGCCGCGCTTTGGTTCGACGACTGGTTGAGCAAGGCTGCGCTTCCGATGTGGGCGGGTGCGGGCGTTGATCCCAAGGGAGGGCTCTTCCAAGAGACATTGAGCCTCAAGGGCCAACCGATCGAGGCCAATCGGCGCGCGCGTTCCCAGGCCCGCCAGGTGTTTGTCTTCGCCACCGCGAAATCGGCCGGGTACGGTGATCGATGGCTCGAGGTGGCCAAGACGGGTTGGACCCGCTTTGTCGAGCTCTACCGTCGCGCCGACGGCCTTTTCATCAATCGCGTTTCTGGCGACGGCGCGCCTGTCGACGTCGAAGCCGACGTCTACGAACAAGCCTTTGCGATGCTGGCCATGTCTGCGCTTCAACGCGCTGATCCAGGGGCGCGAGAAAGATCGCAAGACGCTGAAGCGCTTTTAGACGTCCTAGGGGGCCGTCGCGAAAGAGCTGGAGGGTTCAGGGAAAACGGCGCCCACCCCTTTCAGGCCAATTGCCACATGCATCTTCTTGAAACAGCCCTGGCTTGGGAGGCGGCGGGGGGGCGCAGATGGGAGATGCTAGCCGATGAGCTGGCGGTTTTCGCCTTGACCCGGTTCATCGACCCCCAGACCGGATCGATCCGTGAGTTCTTTGACGCAAGCTGGAATGCGCTCAGCGGCGAAGCAGGGCTCCTGGAGCCTGGCCATCATTTCGAATGGGCGTGGCTTTTGGAACAGTGGGCCGCAAGGCGCGGGGAGGCTGCTGCGCACACAGCGGCCCTGCGTTTGTTCGAAAACGGACTGCGCGGCGTCGACCCTGTCCGCGGCGTCGCTGTGAATTCGGTCTGGGATGACTTTTCCATACGTGATGCAAACGCCCGACTTTGGCCTCAGACCGAGCATTTGAAGGCGGCTCTTTTGCTCGGCGACGAAGCGCTTGCGTTGCGCGCCGCACAAGGACTTGCACAATATCTGGATGTTCCGGCCAACGGGGTCTGGCGCGATAAGCTCAAGGGCGATGGAGCGTTTGTCGATGAGCCTGCACCGGCCACATCGTTTTACCATCTGATCGTTGCAATCCTGGAGCTCCGAGCTCACCAAAACGTCTTCGACTGACCGCGCGATCAGCTGCAACCCCTCATCGGGCCAGCGGTTAAGGGGCGCAGGTTTTGGGAGCCCGTCGATGGATCTTCAGTCCAAGCCAACCTTCCAGTCCGTTGATCCCGCCACAGCAACGCCGGGTCGGAACTACCCAGGCCATACGCCCCAGGAGGCGCTGGGCATCGCGCGCAAATCACGAACCGCCTTCGAGGCTTGGCGGCGGACCGACATCACTCGACGCGCAGCTTTGATGAAGAAAGCGGCTGACGTGCTGCGCTCTCGCCAAGACGAATTTTGCCGCCTGATGACCGAGGAAATGGGCAAGACCCTTACAGAAGGACGTGCTGAGATCGAGAAATGTGCGGCCAACTGCGAGTTTTTCGCTGAGCATGCCGCGACCTATTTGGCGGATCGTCCGGTGGACATGGGAGGCCCCAAAGCCAAGGTGGCCTTTCGTCCGCTTGGGACGGTTTTGGCGGTCATGCCTTGGAATTTTCCGTTCTGGCAGGTGTTCCGCTTTGCTGCGCCGACCTTAATGGCTGGCAATACAGCCGTCCTGAAGCACGCAAGCAGCGTGCCTGGTTGTGCGCTGGCTATCGAGGAAGTGTTCTGCGACGCTGGCTTTCCAGCAGACGTCTTTCGCACGCTTCTCATCGCCAGCCGCGACGTCCGGCTGGTTCTCGAGGACCCGTCCATCGCTGCGGTGAGCCTGACAGGCAGCGTTGACGCCGGCCGCCAAGTCGCCGCTCAGGCCGGCGGCGTTCTTAAGAAGTGCGTCCTCGAACTCGGCGGCAGCGATCCCTATCTTGTTTTGGAAGACGCCGATGTGGAGCTGGCCGCGCAGATCGCCGCCAGCGCGCGAATGGTCAATGCGGGGCAAAGCTGCATTGCTGGCAAGCGGTTTGTCGTTGCTGCAGAGATTTGCAAAGCCTTCGAAGACGCGCTCGCAAAGGCCATGACAGGTTTCGAGATGGGTGATCCGAGCTTGGCTGAAACCAAGCTTGGACCGCTGCAAAGTCTCCAAGCGCGTGACCACATCCACCACCAGGTCAGCCGAAGCATCGCCATGGGTGCGCGCCTTCTGACCGGCGGCGTACTGCCGAAGCGTTCCGGAGCCTGGTATCCGGCTACCGTCCTGACCGACGTGCGGCCGGGAATGCCGGTCCATGACGAAGAGGTGTTCGGTCCAGTCGCTGCGATTATCGAGGCGCTCAACGAGGCCGAGGCGATTCGGATCGCCAACGATAGCCCGTTCGGCCTCGGCTCAGGTGTGATCACCAGCGATCTTGCGCGTGGCGAGCGGATCGCCATGGAAGAGCTGGAAGCTGGGATGAGTTTTGTAAATCAAAATGTCCGGTCCGATTCTCGCCTGCCATTCGGCGGCGTGAAGCACTCAGGTTATGGTCGTGAATGCGCGGATTTCGGCATTCATGAGTTTGTTAACGTCAAGACGGTGCTGGTGAACTCTTAGCCGTGAAAAGGACCCGGGCGGGGCTCAACGGTCTCGAGCGTGCGCCAGATTTCCGGCGACATAGGTTCGCCAGATCACCCGCTCGTCTCCCAAAATACTAAGGACGAACAATGTTTCGGCGATTGAGCTCGACTTGGCGGTGCGTCGGGCCAGGAGCGGCGTGGCCTTGAGGTCGAGAACTAGAAAGTCGGCTTCCTTACCCGGCTCAAGGTTGCCCACCTTGTCATCGATCTTCATGGCGCGCGCGCCAGCAAGCGTGGCCAGGTAAAAGGCGTGCACGGGATCAAGCGTCTCGCGCCCAAGTTGGCCGACCTTATAGGCTTCCCCCATCATGTGGATCATTGAGAAGCTAGCGCCAGCGCCGATATCTGTGCCTAGCGCTACGGTGACGCCGCACTGACAAGCCTGCTTCAAACTGAAAAGGCCGCTTCCCAGCAGAAGGTTCGATGAAGGACAAAAGACGGCGGCTGCGCCGACGCTGCGCATGCGCCGCAATGCTGCGCTGGATGAATGAACACAGTGGGCGAAGACGGCGCGCGCCGTGAGCAGCCCATAGCCGGCGTAGACATCCAGATAGTCGCCGCGGCCAGGAAAAAGCTCGCCCACGCGGTCAACTTCTTCGCGGTTCTCTGACATGTGAGTGTGGATCAGCACGTCGCGATGCGCAGCGGCCAAGTCGCCGGCCATGGCGAGCTGGGCGTCCGATGAGGTCACGGCGAAGCGCGGTGTGATCGCGTAACCGAGCCGCCCGCGTCCGCGCCAGGCGCGGATCAAGCTCTCAGTATCGTCACGGCCAGATTGAACCGTGTCGGTCAGGCCTGCGGGCGCATTGCGATCCATCAGCACCTTGCCGGCGATCACACGCATGTTGCGCGTCAGGGCAGCCGCAAACAGGGCCTCGACGGAGGTCTTGTGGACCGTCCCGAAAATCAGCGCGCTCGTGGTGCCATTGCGCAGAAGTTCATCGAGGAAGAAGGCTGCGGCCTCTTCTGCGTGGACGGGCTCGACGAATGCGGCTTCGGCGGGAAAGGTGTGGGTGTGCAGCCAGTCTAGGAGCTGCGAGCCCCACGCCGCAACAACATCGGTTTGCGGATAATGGGTGTGGGCGTCGACGAAGCCCGGCGTAATCAGCATCCCGGTCAGATCGCTGAACGCCGTGCCCGGCGTCAGATCTCCTGCGGCGTCGCGGTAGGCTCCGAAGCTTACGACATGGCCATCTTCGACCACCAGCAACCCGTCTTCATGGTAGGCCCAGGCTTGATCGGCAGACGCTTGCGAAGGGTCCTGCAACATGTGGAGCAGCGATGCGCGATAGGCGTGGCGGGTCACCGGCTGACCTTGGCTCAGACGCCCAGCGGCGCCTAGTCGAAGACAATCCTCGGAAAATAGAACGCCACGATCCAATTTGGCGCGTCGACGATCTCGCTGATCCTGAGGTCGCCGCAAACTGAACAGAGCATATAGGCGTCGACCGCGCTCATGCCGTGCGAAGCGCAAATCAGATCGACCATCCTGCTCACTGCGCCGCGCGCGCTCGTCATCAGGTCGGGCCCGACCCCGGTCGTGACCTCGTAGCCCTTGGCGTCAAGGTGTCGCGTAACGGGTCCCGGCGTGGTGAAGCGTGGCGTTTCAAGCTGGGCGGCCTTGACAAGATCGAGCGTCACCGTGACCGACATGGGACTCTCGATCGCCGTCCCGCAAATTTCGCCGTCGCCCTGGGCGGCGTGGGTGTCGCCGATCGAGAACAGCGCGCCGGTCACCTCGACAGGCAGATAGAGGCTTACGCCCGCAGAGAGATCGCGAATGTCGAGATTTCCCCCAACCCGACGAGGCGGCACGATCGAATGAAGCCCCGTTTCGGCGAGAGCCAGGCCGATGGTTCCTGCAAAGGGCTTAAGCGGCACTCGACCGATCGGGGAGTAGGCGGCTGGCGCCAGGCTGATCTTGTCGTAGGCCCAAATGTGCAGCGCCGGGTCAGGGAATTTGTCGGCGAGCAGGCCAAAGCCTGGAATATTGGCGGTCCAGCCAAATCCAGACGGCGAAAAAGCCTCGATATCGATCCTGACCGCGTCTCCTGGCTCGGCGCCGTCGATGAACACTGGCCCGGTGACCGGATTGATCCGACCAAAATCAAGGTTTGAGACATCGGCGACGGTGCTGGCGGCTGTCAGCTGGCCGCCTGACGCGTCGAGGCAGTCCAGGGAAATGGTTTCGCCTGGCGCAACCGTCAGGACCGGGGGAAAGCCATTGTCCCAGCCCAGGTGATGGCAATTGGCGTGGATTGTGTGTCGGGTTTCGGCGGACATGCAGCAAGGCTTTCAGGCAGCAAGGCTTTCAGGCAGCAAGGCTTTCAGGTTTCGGCTACTGCGCGTCACTGGGCTTTTCTGTCGACCGCGCCTCAGCCGCGCGGACGCCGCGCAAAATGTCAGGAAGCGCATAATTTCCCTCATGGCAGGCATATTCGTAGAGCGGTTCCTTGCCGGCCTTGAGGCTCATCTCGGCGCGCCAGGGCCTGGTGTAGTAGGTCGAATCCTCGACCTGAAACGCATAGAAGATCTCGTCGGCTGACCTGCGCGTAAGACGCTCCGTGACCCGGCCCTTGGGGGTCAGATAGATCGGCCCGGCTCTGCCCTGCTCGGCGTTCACATTGAGCGTCTCGATCACCAAAGTGTCGCCCTCCCACCATCCGGTGGAGTCGCCTAGCCAGGGATGCAAGGCGGCCGGTCCGTGTCCGGCCTGAGCGGCGGCCTTGGTGTCGAAGATGGGAATGATCCGCGCGTCATGGATCATCTCAACCACGATGGTGAGGGCATTTTTTGTCTGAATTATCTGATAGTTGGAGTTATATATATTATTCAGCATGCCTGGTCCGCCAGACCCTCGCGAGGCGATGAGGCAACGGTCCCAGGGCTCCAGGACGTCAGGCCCGGCGGGAGTGTCTGCGGCGCGCGCATAGGCGGCGGCCTTCATTACGAGGCTTCGTCCGGTGTCCGACAGGGGCAGCTGCCCGTCGGCTGGATCGACGATCCAGGAGGAGCGATATTCACCCTTCACCTGCCCCAGCGTTCGACCAGGATCGAGCCAATAGGCGTTATAGCCGCCCGGATCGCCCGGCGCGGGCGCGCCGCCCTCGGCGTTTGACGGCGCTGCATCGGCCTCCAGACGCATGACTTGCGGATTGGACTTCGCAAACGCCTCGGCTTCGGCGGGGGTCATGACCAGCTTGGCGAGGCTCGCCGGGCGGGTCAGGTGGGTCACAGATGCGTTCCCCCAGGTCCCTGAAAGGTCGGCATGGCCATCGGCGTTGCGAGGCGCAGGCGCTGGAGGCTTCGCCAGCACCGGCCCCGATGACAGCGTGATTGCGGCGACCAAAAGCAATGCAAGAACGCTGGGGCGGGTCATGATCATGCCCCAACCTAGCGAATTGATCGGCTCAGACTATCCCAAATTCTTCTGCGCGCGGGCCCGGATTTGGTCATTGCCTGAGAATAAAGCACAGCCAAATCAGCGATGCGCCGCCTTTTGCGCAAAGTCGTAACTGTAAAGTCGTAACCCTTGCCAGTTGAAATGGATGGGTGTTTGCTTCCCGCTCAAAGGCCCAACGCTGGAGAACGGTGCGGGGCCTTTCGTCATTCTGGAGGTTTTGAGGCGCTTCATGCCTGCCAACAGGACGTCCCACATCCGGCTCACATCGCACCCCGGCTCGCGCCCGGCCAGCCGGTTCCCCGTTCATTGGGACGCGCCAGGCGCACGAGAGCGCGGCCCGATCATCGCGACGCCGAACGCCGGTTCGGACCGCAATGCGATCGGCGCACACGGCGGCGCCTATTCGATCTATCGGGCCCTGGCGATTTCGTCGGGGGCGATGGCCGCCGAGACGAGACCGGAACTGGCCAATACGTTCCCAGTCGCCCTGCTCGGCCCACATGCCCAATGGAGCGAAGCCGGCAAGATTGTAAGCCTTGATCCCTGGGGTCATCGGGTCGCGGAGGACTTCGCCGGCGAACTGGCCGAGGGCGTCGATATTCGTCCGACCATCGCTGTCACCAAAGCGCGCATCGATCTTCCGGAAATCCGCGCCGCAGTTGCGGGCGGCCGCCTTGGGATCGACGGCCAGGTGGTTCACGAAAATGGCGATGTTGCGGTGACCAAGGCGGCCATCGACCCGGTCTGGCACCTGCCCGGCGTCGCCGCACGGTTTGACGTCGATGAGCAGCAGTTACGCCGCACGCTCTTTGAGCAGACAGGAGGAATGTACCCCGAACTCGTCACCCGCCCGGATCTGAAGGCCTTCCTTCCGCCGATCGGGGGCGTCACGCTTTACATCTTCGGCGATCCGGCCCGCATCGGCGACCAACGCTATAGCCTCACATGTCGGGTGCATGATGAGTGCAATGGTTCAGATGTTTTCGGCTCCGACATCTGCACCTGTCGGCCCTATCTGACCCACGGCATTGAAGAATGCGTGGCCCAGGCGCAGACGGGCGGCTCAGGGCTCATCGTCTATAATCGCAAGGAAGGTCGCGCGCTGGGCGAGGTGACCAAGTTCCTTGTCTACAACGCTCGTAAACGCCAACCAGGCGGTGACCAAGCGGCGACCTATTTCGAACGCACCGAGTGCGTGGCTGGTGTTCAGGACGCCCGCTTCCAGCAGCTGATGCCAGACATCATCCATTGGCTGGGCGTGCGCCGCATCGATCGCTTCGTGTCCATGTCGAACATGAAGTACGACGCCCTTGTCCAAGGTGGCGTTGAAATTGGCGAGCGGGCGCCGATCCCTGACTGGCTGGTTCCGCAGGACGCCTCAGTCGAAATGGAAGCCAAGATGGCGGCCGGCTACTTCACCCCGAAAAAAGCGTCGTCAAAGGCCGATCTTCGACGGATCATCGGCCGCGACTTCAAGGAGTTCTGAGGCGACCGGGGTGAAGAACAGGTCGAGCCTTGACGCCGCAGCGGCGCGAAGTCTGCTCTGCGCAAGCGCCGTGCGCGAGCGCTCCCAGGAGCTCCTAGAGGCCGCGCTCGCCGGCGAGGTGAGCGAATGGCGGGTGGATCTTTCGAAGCTCGACCTTGCAGCTGATCTCACCGCCCAGGTCGTGCGCGACGCCTACCCAGACCTCAAGGTCCCTTTTCACGCCAGATGGCGCCACTTCGTGGTTGGGGGGCGCGACCTTTGGGCCGAGCATCGGCCTTGGTCCAATCGCGATGATCAGGCGCGGGCCGCGTTCGATCTGGCCATCACCTCGGTCCTCTTGGACGCTGGCGCAGGCGGCGACTGGCGCTACTTAGACGCAGCGAGCGGGGCTGTGCTTTCACGCTCGGAAGGACTTGCGATCGCTTCTTTGCGGCTTTTTGAATCCGGCGCGCTCTCCGCAGATCCGAGCGATCGGCTACGCGCCGATGGATTGAGGAACCTGGATAAGGCGGTATTGGCCAGGGCCTTTCAGGTATCTGATGATAACCAGATCGTCGGCTTGGAAGGGCGTTGGGCTCTGTTGCGCAGATTGGGAGAAGCGCTGGGACGTCCGGGGGAGCTTTTCGACGTGATGAAAGCCCGCTCGGATAAGGGAAGGCTGGCCGCCCCGGTGATCCTGGAGGTGCTGCTGGCCTCGATGGGTTCGATCTGGCCCAGCAGGTTGAGCCTGGGCGGCCTGTCGCTGGGCGATTGCTGGCGCCACGACGCCATCAAGCGTCGTGATGCGACCGACGGCTATATGCCGATCCACAAATTGTCTCAGTGGCTGGCCTATTCACTCATCGAACCTTTGGAGGCCGCAGGCCTGAAGGTTGTCGAGATTGATGGCCTGACGGGACTGGCGGAGTACCGCAATGGCGGCCTTTTTGTGGATAGCGGCGTCCTGGTCCTGGCCGATCCAACAGACCTCGCCGGCGCCCACCCTGTTGAGGGGGCGTTGGTCGTGGGGTGGCGCGCGCTAACGGTGGCCCTGCTCGACAGACTTGCGCCGTTGGTGCGTGAACGCTTGGGCGTGCGCGCGCAAGATTTTCCCCTGGCCCGGGTGCTTGAGGGCGGGACGTGGGCGGCGGGGCGGCGCATCGCACGCCGACTTCGCTCGGACGGGCGTCCGCCGATTACTGTGATCAGCGATGGAACCGTCTTTTAGAGGCAAGGTGCATGAAGGGCGTCACAACCGTCGACCATCCGCTGGTTCAGCACAAGCTGACGCTCATGCGCAAGAAGGACACGTCGATCAAAAGCTTCCGTCAGCTCCTCAAAGAGGTCGGGGCCCTGCTTTGCTATGAGGTGACGCGGGATCTACCCCTGGAGGCGGTGCAGATCGAGACGCCGATGCAATCGATGTCAGCGCCACAGCTTGCGGGGAAGAAACTGGTGTTCGCCCCGATCTTGCGCTCAGGCTTAGGCATGCTCGACGGCATGCTGGATTTGGTTCCCGCCGCGCGCGTCGCCCATATCGGTCTCTATCGAGATCCCGCGACGCTGGAGTGTGTCGAATACTACTTCAAGGCGCCCGCCGATCTCGCCGATCGCCAAGTGGTGGTGATTGATCCGATGCTGGCGACCGGCAACACCGCAATCGCAGCCGTGGACCGCCTTAAGGAGGCAGGCGCGCAATCCATACGCCTGGCCTGTCTCCTGGCTTCACCTGAGGGACTTTCAAAATTTCTCGGCCATCATCCTGGCGTCCGAATCTGGGCCGCCGCGGTCGATGAGAGATTGAACGAGCACGGCTACATATTGCCCGGATTAGGTGACGCAGGCGATCGCATGTACGGCACCCGCTAGCGCGGCGTTGCGATTTCCTCAGAAACGGCGGTCCACGCTTCAAGCCGCCTGGTCGTGCTTGGACGCCAGAGTTTGCGTGAGAAGCGCCGTCAGGGCGTCGGGGCGGATCGGCTTGGCGAGGTGGCCATCCATTCCCGCTGCGCGGGCTTCGGCGATGTGTTCGGGAAGCGCGTTCGCCGACAGGGCGACGATGGGCGTGCGCGGGATATTGAGTTTGGCCTCGCGCGCCCGAATTTCACGCGCCGCGCTGAGACCGTCCAAGACGGGCATCTGCAGGTCCATCAAAATCAGATCGAAGACTTCGCGCTGGGCGGCGTCGACGGCTTGGCGTCCATTTTCCACCAAGCTCACCTCGACCCCAAATGGCTCAAGGATCAATGAGACCACCGTGCGGTTGGTCGGGTGGTCTTCGGCGACCAGCACGCGAAGCGCCGAGATGTCTTCAGCCCCAGTTTCGGCGGCGGCGGGGGTGAGGGGTTCGGCGACGACCTCGAGCGGCAAGGTGACAGTGAAAACCGAGCCGTATCCAACTTTGGACTGGGCTTCAATCGATCCCCCCATGAGCTCGGCCAGGGAGCTTGAGATAGCCAGGCCAAGACCCGAGCCGCCAAAGCGGCGCGTGATCGACCCATCAGCCTGTTCGAAACGGCTAAAGAGCTTGGCATGGAAGTCGGAAGAAAATCCCACGCCCGTGTCGGTCACGGTGAAGCGTGTTGTCGCACCTTCGACGATTACGCCTAACGAGACCTGACCTTGGTTTGTGAATTTCACTGCGTTGGAAAGCAGGTTGGACAATATCTGGGAAATACGGATGTCATCCCCAAGACGCCAGCCGCAGGCGGCTTCGTCAACTGAGACGACGAACTGCAATCCCTTGGCTTCGGCGCTGGCGCGGTGAAGTGCGGCGATGGTCGCCACGCAAGCGGCCAAGTCAAACGGCGCTTGATTGACCGGCAGCTGCCCCGCCTCGATCCGGGAAATGTCCAGGATATCGGTCAACACTTGCTCGAGCAGTCTTCCCGAGGCTCTGACCAGTTCCGCCATTTGACGTCCGCGATCAGTGGTCTGTTCCTTGGCCAAGAGGTCAGAAACCGCAACCACTCCGTTGAGCGGGGTGCGCAGTTCGTGGCTCATGTTGGCCAAGAAGTCTGTTTTGGCGGAATTGGCGCGCTGCAGTTCGGCGGTGCGGGCCTGAACGCGCTCCTCAAGACCGGCCAGAATTTCATCACCGCGGCGGCGTTCGTCGCGCAGGGTGCGGGCAAGTTGGCCGATCTCATCGGGGCGCTTCGACAAGCTGTCGGCGCGATCAGCCTGCGGATCGCCCAGCGCCTGCAGCGGCGCAATCACCAGCTGCCGCACCATGCCAAAAAGGATCGCCGCGCCAATCGCAACGACCAGGAATTTTCCCGCAAAGTTCGAGAGCAGGGCTTCCCACGATCCCGCCAGCGCAGCCGTTTTTGGAAAGGTCACCAACAGCAGCCACTGAGGGCCCTTGATGTGGCCATAGGCGACGAACATCTTGCCGTCGGGGCTCTCGACGACACCGGTCGCCTTTCCATCTGCGTGAATTCGGGCCACGAGGGTGGACAGCCGATAGGTCTTTTCCAGCGCTGCGACGGACTCGCGATTTAGGGCTTGGGGCGCTGTGAAACCGGGGAAGGCCACGAGCTTGCCTTCGTCCGACGCGATCAGACTGGTCGCGCCTTTGGGCGTGTTGCGCAGCACTTGCGTCAGGTAGGAGCCGGCCATGACGGTCGTCCCCCATGCGCCCACGTAGCGGCCGTTGATGTAGACGGGGCTGACGCAACCGCTGATCAAAGTTCGGTTGGTCTTGTCCTGCATCAGCGGCGAAAGCGGCGTGCAACGCATTTCGCCTTCGGGATCGTTGGCGGGCAGCGCATAGCGGCCCTGGTCGGTGTTGTCGAAATTGACGGTCCCTGGTGCGGTCTTGCGGAAATAGGTGAGTCTTTCCGGGCGATGCGGCGCGAAAATGATCAGCCGATCTCTGGGTGTCAGGAAGAAGAAGTTTTCAAACTTGGCGATATCGGACTCGCCCACTCGATTGACGATAAGCGTGGCTGTGGTGAGCAGACGTTTATCGTCCTGGGTCAAATCGTCAGCGTGGCCGATATAGGCGCCTACGCCATAGATTGAATCGCCGTCGCCGGTTTGCTGGCCGTCGTAGAGACTGTCGCGGCTGCGACGCGTGCCATCTCCCTTCGCCGGAAACCAGTCATCGAACTGGCTATCAACCTGCTGGCCTGGCCGCATCAGGGCCAGCCGCCGACGCAAGGCCTCGCTTGCAGCGGACTGTTTGGCCCGGAGCCTGTCAAAAAGCTCCTGCTCGGTGCGCGTGCGCTCCTGGACATAGAGCTCGAGGTCTGTGACCTGGTGACGTTCAGCTTGCTGTCGCTCCGCCGCAAAGGTCGCCAGGGTATCGACAAGAAGCAACAGGCTCATCGACGCGATGAGCCCAGCAAGAAGTGTTGTGCTGATCGACCGGAAACTCATGCCCCGATGGATGTCCTTCGTAATTGAAGGCGTTTCCTATCAAGAAATGCTTTCTGAACGCTTCTCACCAGGACATTTTATTTGAATGACCTAGGTCGCGAACTCGACAATCCCTAAGACCAAGCCTGCGATCCAAAGCGTCTCGAGCACCATGGTCAACACCGGCTTCCAACCTGCCGCGATCAAAGCCTTGAAGGACGTTTTCATGCCGAGCGCTGCGATCGCTACGACGAGCAGCCAGCGCGAAATCTCGGTGGCCCCAGATACGGCCGCCTTGGGAAGAAAGCCTAGGCTGTTCACCGCCACCAAGGCGGCGAAGCCGAACAAGAACCACGGCAAGGGCACTTTCGCCCCGGATTCGCCTTGGCGGCCGCGTGACAAGACCAAGGCGATAGTTCCGACCACGGGCAAGAGCATCGCCACCCGCAGCAGCTTCACATAGGTGGCGATATCACCGGTCTTTTGGGAGATGGTGTACCCCGCGCCGACAACTTGAGCGACGTCATGGATCGTCCCGCCAAGGAAGAACCCGGCGCGTAGATTGTTCAGTCCGATGGCGGCCACCAGCATCGGGTAAAGGATCATCGCGATCGTCGAGAGCGCCGTAACCACGACGACCGTCAAGATCACGTCGCGTTCGCTTTCCTTCGTCTTCGGCAGGACTGAGGCGATCGCCAGAGCAGCTGACGCGCCGCAAATCCCGACTGAACCTCCCGAAAGTGTTCCAAATGCGCGGCTAAGGCCAAATAGCCGAGACAACCCCAGACCCACGAGCAAGGTTGAGGTCACACCGGCCACGACCATGGCGATGGGTACGGGCCCCAGGGCTATGATCTGCTCGATGGTGATCCGGGCGCCCAAAAGCGCGACCCCGGTTCGCAAGACCGCCTTGGATGCGAATTCGATGCCAGGGATGCATCGTCCTTCCTCGTGTAGGAAGTGGAAGGTCATCCCGAAGAGCAATGCAAAGAGCATTACCGGTGCTTTATAGTGCGTGGCGAGCCAGTCGGCGGCCAGCGCAATCGTCACGGCGACCAGGACCCCGGGATAAACCGAGCGGGCGAAGGCCTCCAGGGTCAGTCTCTTTCGGGCGGCGGGCGCGGAGACCGGCAGGCCTTCCATGCCCTCAAACGATTGGAACATCTCGTGCGCCGTCGCAGCGTCCGTATCGATGTCCCTTATCGCCATGGCCTTATCGCCCCTCCGCTCGAACCTGGCGGCCAAATTGGTCTGGTTCGCATTTCGGCGCCACCGCCTTTCGCGCGCCTGCCGAACGCGCAGGGGCCGCGGTCATCAGGTCCTATCCAGGCGCCGGCCCTCGAGCCTCGGCTATGATGCAACGCCACGGGAGACCCGGTTCGCGACATATATCGGGCCAGTGGGCTGTGTTGGTCCAATAGGTCCAAAGGCCCTGGCGACGAGCGACATCTGGAAACCGTGGATTGAGCAGAAGCGCCTTAGCGTTCTGCCGGAACAGCACCTCCGGTTCGATGGGATAGCGGGAGGCGATATCCAATGCTGCGTCAATCCGGCCAAGACTGATGAGCGCCAAGACGCTTCGCGTCGATGATGCACGGCTCGCGTCCGCATTGAGCGCCAGCTCGGCGACCATAGCCCGCGCAATCGGTCCATGCGGATCAGCGATTGCAGCGGCCTGGCGGACAAGCCGTTGTTGCAGGGGCGGTTCGAGGCCAGCCGGCGTGCCGGCGGTGCGTTCCAGCAGGGCGCGCGCTCCACCGGGGTCACCGCCGCGCAGCATCAAAGTCACGCGCTCGAGCGTGAAGCATGTGCACGGTTGGCGTTCTGCTTCGGCCTGATCGAGAAGGGCGAACGCAGCACGCGGGCGCTCGGTGCGGGCCAGCATGTCAGCCACGTCATTGACCTTGGTGGCGGAGGCGGGATCCAGCGCCAGGGCGCGGCGTGCAAAGACCAGCGCTTCGGAGTTGCGTCCTACGGTCTTAAGCAGATCAGCCAGGTGGTCTGGCAATGAAGGGTGGTCGGGTTCGACGGCAAGCCCGCGCAGATATAGGCGCTCGGCTTGTGCGAGGTCGCCTCGATCGAACGCCAGATGGCCAAGAGCGAGGTAGGCTTCGCCGGTACGCGGATCGAGCTGCAGTGCGCGCCGGGCCTGGGTCTCGGCGTCGACGCGCGCGTTTGCCGCGAGGTTCGGCGGCAAATCCGCCGACGTCAGCTCCAGGGCCGCGGCGAGGATGCCGTGGGAATAGGCGTCATTGGGGGCCGCCGCAGCCAGTTGACGGGCGGCTGAGATGGTCGCCTCGTCGCTCTGGTTTTGGCTGCTGGCGTAGGTCCGGCCGCAGACGTCCATCAGGCGCGCCATCGTGTCATCGTTGCGCTGGACGCCACGCGGCCCGCTGACCGCGCAGAGCAAGACGCCAGCCGTACGGTGAGCAACCTGATCGCCGGCCTGGACGAGCTTGTCCGGATCTGCCTGCACCCGGTCGGCCCAGAGAAGCACGCCATCTACGGTTTGGATGCGCGAGGTGATGGTCGTCGCGTGAGGTTGGGTGAGGATGTCGCCGCTGACCGCCCATTGGGCGCCAAGCCTTCGCGCGCGCACCAAGCTGGCGTCGCCGGCCTCGGCCACGCGGACCGCCAGGCGCTCGGTGGGAAGGTCAGTGCGCGTCACAGCCGCGATCCGTTCGGAGAGCGCGCGCGTCGAGGGATCTGTCGTGGTCACCGCCCATGGCAGGACCGCGACAACCCGCACCGCAGAAGGGCGCGGCGACGCGCCATGCTGGATCGCGACCCAGCCGGCCGCCAGCGTTAGGCTTGAGAATAGGATGGCTGCGGCGATCCAGCGAAGCTGAGGCGCGTGCGGCCAAGGCGCAGACCACCCCTTGGGCGTCGGCGCCAAGTCGCTGCGTTCCATCAACGGGACGTCAACGCGCGCATCTGCTGGATCGCGATCGTTGGCTTGGGGGCGAGCTGCGTCGTTCCCTTCGGCCCTGGCGGCGGTTAACTCGCTGACCAACCTTTGGGTGCGTTCGGAAGGAACCGTCGCCAATTCGTCGCGTAGGCGCGCTTCGAACATTCGGTAGAGGCGATGGATTTCGGGTGTATCGCCGGCCAAGGCCTTGGCGCGAAGGCCGAGGCGCAGGGCGCGCTCGTTGAAAGGATCGATCACCAGCAATCGCGTGGCGATCATCGAGACGAGGCCGGTGGTTTCTTCGGAGAGATTGCGCTCCGCAGCCTCCAGCACCGCGTTGGTCAAACGCACTTCGGTGACCTGCCGCAGGGCGGCGAGCCATTCGTCGAAGGCTGCGCCGACGCCATCGAGCCCGTCGAGGATCGGCCCGGTCCAGTTTGCGAGCGCGGCGTCCATGCGTGCGAGATCGCCCGCCTCGGCTATCGCGCGTAGCCGATCGCTATCGATCGTCAGATGCTCAAGGCAGGCGCCGATTTCATCGCGGCTGACAAGCAACAAAGGTCGTGGTCCGCCCGCAACGCCCTGTAGTTCGGCGATAGCCTGACGAAGACTGGCGCGCGCCTGATCACGGCCGCGATCTTCCCAGAAGAGGGCCGCAAGGCGCTCGCGTCTCGTGGCGGTTGCTCCGCACAAGAGGACATAGGCGAGCAACGCCCTCGACTTGCGGCCGGGCGGCAGAACATTGCCGCCTTTGTGCGTGACGGCGAAACCACCCAGGACAGATAGGGTCCAGCCCTTCGAGGCGTCGTCGTCTGAGCTTGCGGCTCCATGCCGTTCGGCCATGAGCTCTCCAACGATCACCCAAGCCTTTCTAGCCGCCGCTCAGCCAACAATCTAGGCGGGCGGCCAGACTTAGGGGCTGGACCGGGGGAGACCGGGACGGGGGAGGTCGAATTGACGCGCGATTCACGCAGCGCTCACGCCTGACCAACGCAAGCTGGAGTTTAGTTCCTGACCGGGGAGGCGAAATCCCCCAGTCTGAAAGGATGAGTGAGATGTTAGCGACCTTAAAATCCAAACCATGGCGCCCCTTGCTGCTCGCCGGGGCCAGCTTGCTGGTCGGCGGAGCTCTCGCCATGCCGGCCCTGGGTGCGGACTACGCCCAGACCAACCTGGTGACCGACAACGCATCAGCTCTAGCCGCCGCAGGCTATGCGCCAGCAGCCCACGTTGATCCCAATCTGATTAACCCCTGGGGCATCGCGAGATCGGCGACCGGCGGTTGGATCGTCGCCAATGCTGGCTCGGCGAATGTGACCAGCTATAATGGTTCCGGGGTTTCCTTGGGCGCCCCTATTGCGACGCCGCAATCAAACAACGTGGGCCCTGCCGGCGCCACCGGTCTTGTTTACAATTCAGGTCCCGGCTTCGCCTTGCCGACGGGCGGGCCCAGCCAATTCCTGACGGCTAACCTCGATGGATCGATCTCGGGGTGGAACGCCGCGCAAGGGTCCACCGGCGTTCAGGTGGTCGCCGGTCGCGCCGGCGGCAACCTGCAACTTTATACGGGCCTCGCCACAGGCGTCGCCGACGGGCACCCGGTCCTTTACGCGGCAAACGGCATCACCGGAAATATCGACGTCTACGATCAAAACTTCGCGCCGACCAAGCTGATGGGAGGGACGTTCACTGATCCAACCCTGGCCAACCCCAACATCCCCAACTCCACCGGGCTAACGCCGTTCAACGTTCAGAACCTCGACGGCAACATTTGGGTGACCTACGCCACGCCTGGCCCTAACGCCGATCAGGCGGCGCTGGGAGTTGGCTATGTCAACGAGTTCACTTCTGACGGGACCTTCATTCGACGGTTCGCCACCGGAGGGGATCTGGCTTCCCCGTGGGGAATAGCGATCGCCCCCGACAACTTCGGCGCTTACAGCGGCGACGTGCTGATCGGCAATTTTGTCGACGGCAATTACGGCTACATCAGCGCTTACAACGATGCCAGCGGGGCCTTCCAAGGTCTGGTCACCGACGGAAACGGCGCGCCGATCTCCATCTCCGGACTTTGGGGATTGGAGTTCGGAAATGGCGGCCAGGCCGGCCCAAGCAACGGGCTCTTCTTCGCCGCCGGCATTGGCGATGAGGCGCATGGTCTGTTCGGCGAGATCAGCGCCGTACCCGAGCCGACGTCATGGGCGTTGATGATCCTCGGCGTAGGCTTTGCAGGCGCGCAACTGCGCCTAAAGCGCCGACGGGCGCTGGTTATCTGCTAGGGCGTGAGCTCGGCGCCCGGCCGCCTGGTCGGGCGGGCGCCGCTTTTTCCCCTGAGCCCTCGCCTTCCCCTGAGCCCTCGCCGACGCGATTTCGCTCGGAGCGACTAAAGGTCGGCGATCGGGATTAGCCCCGCTGCGAGCGCTGCAGATAGCCACTCGCAGCCGGCGGCGCGGCGGTGACGTCCAAATCACTTGGCCTTGGGTTGCCAAAGCTCAATCTTGGTTCCGTCAGGATCAAGGATCCACGCGAACTTGCCTTCCGAACCCGTGTCGTCACGCTTGAGGATGGCCACGCCTTTCGCCGTAAGCCGCGCAACATAAGCATCCAGATCATCAACGGCGAAGTCGATCATGAACTCACGCGTCGATGGACCAAAGTAGCCGGTCGTGCTGGGAAAAGCGTTCCAGACAAGAGCTGGAGGGTGACCAGGGGTGTCATACCGAAGCATCGCTCCGCCCCATGGCTCAAGCGGCACGCCAAGCACGTCACGATACCAGATAGCTAACGCCTTGGGATCTTTACTCTTTAGGAAAATCCCCCCCACGCCAGTGATGCGTCCCGCAGGCTGGGCCTGGGCCGCAGCAGGAGAAAGGCCGATCCCAAGGGCGAGCGCCAGACAGGCGAAAGATTTTACGTGAGCCACCATCCTGTGACGCCTCCGATGTGGTTAGTCGATCAACCGACGTACCGTGGTCTCGAGCACTTCGCGCGCGCGTCTTGGCGTTAGTCCCTGTTCCCGACGCAGCCGTGACCAGGTCTCGAAGCTGAGCAGGAGATCGAGGACCTCCACCTTGAACGGGTCTCGCGCCACGTCTGGGGGAAGCTGACGTTTAAGGATGGAGCGCAGAGCCGTTGCGAAGTCGGCGTTGTCCGCGTCGAGGAATTTCGAGCGATGGCGGAACACCGCTGAGGCCCTGAGGAACGGCCCAATCTTCTCAAAAACCCATGAGCGCCGAGCGATCAATTCGACGACCCGCTCGCGCCATTCGGAGGATTGAAATGGGGTTTCGGCTGCGGAGTGCAGCTCCCTTGCGATCACCACCGACATTTCGCGGTAGAGACTGTCCATATCCTGGAAATGTCGAAACACCGTTCGCAGTCCCACGTCGGCGCGTTGGGCCACCAGTTCGGCGCTCGGAGCGATTTCACCGGAATGAATGATCTCCAGCATCGCTGCGATGATCTTGGCGCGATTGTCCTCGCCGCGCCGGCGGCGTCCGTCCTCGGCGGGCTCGCCATGCGATGTCGCGGCGGGACGCCGGCTCATTCGAAGAGACCTGACAGCCCCGTCCTGGCAAGAACCGCATCGACCTGCGGGCGAAGCTCTTCCGAGAGTGCGGCATGGGCCTCACGCAACCATCCCAGGCACTTGGCCTGGTAAGGGAAGGGTTGTTGCGTCCAAGGTTGGCCGTCGACCTCGGCGCGCACCTCTTGGGCTCCAGCCTGGACGGCTCGGGCGTTTGCAAGCATCACCGGCGGATAGACGCGCCCGATCTCGCTCAAGAGCGTCATCAAGGTTTCAGGAATCGCATCGGTTGAAATCCAATCATCTTCGTTTGGCTCCAAGCCAGATAGGTCTTCCATCATTCCGGTCCAAGCGGTCACGCGCGGCGCTGTCTTCAGGGTCAAGGCGGCGGGCGTAGGGTCAAACTCGGCAAGTTGGGTGAGTTGACCAAAGACCGCGAAGTCGCAGGATCCTGGGCGTCGCCCCATCAAATAGGGGAAACAGCGCAGATGATCTTCGAAGGCCGTTAAGAAACGGTGGTAGCTGGCCTCAATGACGGGACCCGTCACCCTATTGGAGCCGACGTAGCGCAGGCGTCCGATTTGGCGTTCAGAAAACATCGCGCCGGCCTGGGCGAGCGCGGCGTCGGGCGTGGTGAAGCCTCGCCAGCACGGGAGGATCGCGGCAGCCTTGGCGATATCGTCCTGATAGGCCCAGCGGTAGTGGAACATCGCCTTGGTCAGCCATTCGTCGGCATAGTCCTCAATAAGCTCATTGAAGAACGCTAAGCCAGGCTCGTTGGGGATTAGGCTTCGTCCGGCATAGGCCGTTTCGAACCGGCGGATCAGAGGGGTCGAATCGGTGACGGCCTGCAGTTGTCCGCTGTCGTCCGCGAGGAAGAAGGTTGGCAGCAACTGCACCTTCGGCCGCGGCAGATCTCCAAGCGCCGGGTTGTTCGGCAACATGAATCGATAGGCGATTTGCCGGTACCGCAGGACCGCCAGCATCTTCCTGGTGTAGGGCGACCCAGGGGCGCCGGTTAGGGCGATGGGATCGGTCATGGCGGGCCTCCGGCTACTGAAATGTCATGAGCCGATTGGTGCGGTGGATCTGGGTTGATCCGGCCGGCAGGCTCAAGAAATCCCCATCATGGCCTACACGCACCGTTCCGTGGAAGATTTCCCGCGTGCGGCCGAGCCACGGACCTTCGAGCGCGCGAAATGGGAGCGGTGGAATGATGTGCGTGAAGAGCAGGTAGCGAACCCGGGCACGCTCGGCGATGCCGGCGGCGGCCTCAGGCGAGGTGTGATAGGAGACGATGTCGTGGGTGATCGCCGCCAGGTTCGTCCGCCCGGCTTTCAGGGCTTGGCGATGCTGCATATCGACAAGATTGGGCGCAAGGCCCTCGTGAACCAGGACGTCAGCGCCTTTGGCGTCAGCCTCTAGACGCGGCGAGGGCGCAGTGTCGCCGCTGACCACGACCGAACGCCCCCTATAGTCGAAGCGGTATCCAACAGCCGGCTCGACCGGCAGATGATTGACCGGGAAGGCCGTGACCTTCAGGCCATGGTCGTCAATCAGAACAACGTCTGGGCCGTTGCGACTTACGACAAATGCGTGCGCGATCCCGCCTGAGCCTGACGGGGGCGTCACTAGCGGGCCGTGATGGGCTATCCGGTATCCACGATCCAGTCGATAGGCCTCCTCGAAACCCTCGACGACGCTATCGACGCCGGTTGGACCATAGACTGGCAGCGCCGACGTATTGGCCCCGCTCGCCCAACGCTGCAGCAGCAACTCTCCCAATCCGTCGATGTGGTCGGAGTGGAAATGCGTCAGAAAGACGGCCGCGACATTGGCGGGCGGCAGGTTCATCAGGGCCAGGTTCTTCTGAGCTCCGGCGCCGACATCGACGACCAGCAAGCGTCGCCCCGCCAAGATCGCCGTGCAAGGGCCGGCGCGCGTCGGGTCGGGCATCGGAGAGCCCGACCCGCAGAGGCCCACGTGAAGGCCATCACCAAGACCTTGATAGGGATCGGCCGTAAAGGCGTGTTGGTAGAGGCCCGCCATGGCCGCCAGCGCAATCTGGCCACGCAGCCCATAGGCTAAGGCGCCCGCCGCAAGGACGACACATAGCAGGACTAATCCTGCGATTCTCCATCGTGTCATGCGGCTCTCCCAAAGGCGTCGCCAGCTTGACCTTGTTGGAATGTAGTGGCACGCCTATTGCCAATATATTCCAAGCTACGTGTCGACGAGTCAATCGAAGAGGAGGCTTGCGCGTGCATGTCCTGAGAACGCCCGATGACCGCTTCACCGACCTTGCGGACTGGGACTTCGCCCCAAATTACGCCACGGTCGTCGACGTCGATGGGACGGCGCTAAGGCTGCACTATGTGGACGAGGGGCCGTTGGATGGGGCGCCGGTGCTCTTGATGCATGGGGAGCCGTCGTGGGCCTATCTTTATCGCAAGATCATCCCGCACCTGGCGGCCAAGGGCCACCGGGTGATCGCACCTGATCTGATCGGATTTGGTCGTTCGGACAAGCCCGATGCAAAGGCCGATTACACCTATGAGCGTCATGTCGAGTGGATGAGCCAGTGGCTGTCGCAACTGGAGCTCAGCGACGTCACGCTCTTCTGCCAGGATTGGGGTGGCTTGATCGGCCTTCGCCTGGTGGCGGCCTTTCCTGACATTTTTGCAGGGGTTGTGGCGGCCAACACGGGGCTGCCTGCGGGAACAGGTCTTTCAGAGGGTTTCAAGGCGTGGCTCGAGTTTAGTCAGTCAGTCCCGACCCTGCCGGTGGGGGCCATCGTCAATGGGGGGACGGCGCGCGATCTGACGCCGCAGGAGATTGCAGCCTACGACGCACCCTTTCCTGACGAGACCTATAAGGCCGGCGCACGCCAGTTTCCGGTGCTTGTTCCGATCACTCCAAGCCATGCCTCCGTCGCCGAAAATCAGAACGCCTGGAAGGTGCTGGAACAATTCGAAAAACCGTTCGTCACGGCCTTCAGCGACAGCGATGCGGTGACCCGGGGCGGAGAGGCGATCTTTCAGGCGCGTATTCCCGGCGCGAAGGGCCAACCCCACGCCACCCTCAAGGGGGGCCACTTTCTTCAGGAGGACGCCGCCCCGCAGATCGTCGAGGTTCTCGACGCGATGATTATGCGGCGCCTGGGGGTTTGCGCCTGATGGATGTCGTCAATCAGCTCATGCCGAGCGCGCAACAGGCCATGGCCTTCTTCGGCGGTGAGGACGATGGCGCTTTCGTTATGGTCAACCTATTGAAATTCAAGATTAAGGCTGAATACGCTGACGGGGCCGACGCTGATCTTTCGGGGGAGCAGGCCTATGCGCGATATGGCGAAGCGGTTCGAAAACTCGTGGAGGGGCTGGGTGGTCGGGTTCGCTACTCAGGACGCGTGACCGGGATCATGCTGGGTCAGGTTGAGGAGCTTTGGGACGCTGTCGCCCTGGCCGAATATCCCTCGTTGGCGGCTTTTCGCACGATGGCGATGTCGAGCGAAATGCACGCCATCGAACATCATCGTCAGGCAGGCCTTGCAGGTCAGCTCAACATCCGCACCAAACCCGGCGCGGGCTTCGAGGACGGACTACGCCTCTAGAGGCTGTTAGGAACTGAGCATAGCGCTGACGGCCTTGTTGAGCATGAGGCAGGCGAAGGCGACGAAGTGGAGACCTTTGACGGTCTCGGGGAGACGCTCGTAGTCGCGGACAAGCCTGCGGAA
>Ga0209166_10000164_pt1 | contig 85536 bp, 91 predicted proteins | sample Coa_R1_3_FD_187151 | JGI IMG/M metagenome (GOLD analysis project Ga0209166, IMG submission 187151) | Surface soil microbial communities from Centralia Pennsylvania, which are recovering from an underground coalmine fire - Coalmine... | ecosystem: Environmental > Terrestrial > Soil >...
GTTCCAGAGCCTATCGTTATGAGACCAGAAACTGCCGTCCCTGCTATAGAACTACTCGCTCCGCCGCCATTTGGCACACCGCCGCCGAGGCTCATGGATGGAGCTGAACCAATGCCGGAAATGGAGGTCGTGATTATTCCGCCAGAAAAAGTGCTACTGCCACTAGTGACATTGAATAAATTATCCCCAACCGTATTTCTATAGCCAATTATCGCAGTGCCTGTTGTTGACGTTAGTATAGGCTCGAAATTAACGCCAATCACTACGTGACCGGTGCCGCCAGTATTATTAATGATAGGGCGAATATCCACTTGCACTGTTGTGTCGAAAGTAGACCCGCCGGACATTTGAGTATGCCCGTCAAGATACATAAATGCCTTTCTTCCTCCGGTCGTGTTGAAATTATTATTCATCGTCCAATAAAAGGCAGCGTTATTGGCGGAATTATTTTGACCAAAAGAAGTAAAATTAAAACCGGATCCTATTGAAAGGCCTGAATTTGCAGACGTTGAAATTACACCTCCGACCCTCTCAGTGCCCAAAACATCGAGACGAAATCCGGCGTCTCCGCCGTTACCTATCATTAAATTACCAGAAGTAAATAGCGAGGCTGATAAATTGTTGTTGGTATAAAAATCTATTTGATGATTATCGGTTGTGCCAAATTTTGCAGTCGCGCCGAAGGCGTTTCCTCCTTGCACATAACAAGTTGCACAACTTGCCGGTGCCCAGGCTCCATCTCCACGCCAAAAAGTAGATGAGCTTGCACCGGTGCCGCTATTTAAATTGGAGATACCCAAATTTCCAGTCACATCAGTAGAGAGATTCACCTGACCATAAGTCCCGCCGCCATGAAAAACTGTTGTCGATGCTCCCGTTGCCAATCGCTGCGGTGTTCCCCCCGTTCCCCCGATGATAATATCATTGGCTGTTGTCATAGGATTGGAGAATCCGCCGCCGCCACCCCCTCCTGAACCCCAATAATGAACTGCACCATTGTTGTCGACATAAAAAGGCTCTCCGGTCGAATCGGAGTTCATGGCGATATAGTTGTGAATCGAAGTAGGGATTGTTCCGGTGGTATACAAGGCCAGCTGAAGTGGTTTGAAAACCTTCACATAGGTCGGATAAAAGCGAGCCACAGTATCGCCATTATTATCCAATGCCCAGGAATAGGTTTTTATATTTAGCGATCCATGACCGAAGAGCGGATAATGCCCTTGGGTAATCCCCCGGATGGAGCTGAACAGAAATATCGCAAGAAGTAATTTTTTCATTGTTATTTTTTTAAGGTGCTGTTATAGGTCCCCTTTCCACCCAACCGGAGTGTTGCCCAAAAGTGGTATTCCCGGTACGAATAGCTCTGAGACGATAATAATAGAGCGTTCCGGTCGTTAAACCGACATCGTTATAAGAAGTAATATTCGTACTTACCAAAGTGGTCACCCCGCCGCTGCAATTTTGCATCGGACATCTATCCAACTGATATGCTATGGCACCGCTAATGGGTGCCCATGCGATATTGATCTGTCCCGGTGTTGAAGTGGCAACGACTGTAGAATTGTGACAATATGCAATTTTTGCACTATCGGGATATTCTTTGATCATGCCAAGCAACCATGTATTCGGCAGACCGCTAGCAAAGTAAGGATTCGTGGCAGTGAGGAACTGTCGCAGATCGAGCTCCTGCCAGGTACTCGAAGGATTAGAAATAAAAATACTATCGTTTGATTGAGGATAACCTACCACCGGGCTACCTGCTGCATCGAAGAAAGCGTATTTATAATTTCTCGTTAAAGCAGACCAATATTTACGGACGCTATACCCATTATTACCAAGATATTGCACAAGAGTTCCATTAGTGGTTGGCCCAAGATACATGCCTGTATTATCCACTAAATCGAAGCTTAAAACCAATGGACAAGTGGCACATACAGTATCCATGGTTAAAGTATATCCATTCAATGTGCTTGTTCTTACCTGAAAAGCATTTGTATTATTTCCATATATATGCGCACCCACTCCTGAAACTTGCAGTTTAGCAATAAATTCATAATTGTCGAAATTGCCTACCATGCCCCATTTGATTGGATAGGTCACTTCGTCACATTGCATCACAGCGGCCGTAACATCCTGGGCCGACGGAAATGGCATTAATAAATGTCCGCTTGAATTAACAAATAAACACGAATCCATATCCGGGCTTTGCGCATGTCCCCCACCGGTCACGAGGGGAAACCATCCCATCGTTGTCCCATTGGATGTTCCAAAAGTTGTTAAATCTGGATTAGGTATGCAATAGATGAATTTCCAAAGGGTATCCGATGCGGCATGATTTTTCCACATATTCCATAGTGTAGGAATTTTTGTGGAATCTATAGGAGGCGCCGCATCACTACGCATATAAGTAGAAAGACTTCCGTTGACCGGAGATAGACCTACCATGGCTGTTGGATTTCCAGGCGATCCCCCAGCGCCTCCCGATCCCGGCTTCAAATCATGCCAAGTTCCATTATCATAAGAATAAAAAACCGAATCCGTAGACCAATAATAACATTGGCAATTAGATGCCGCTGGACGGGATGCATAGGTGCCGGCCTGAATTCCTGTTGATGAACCATTATTCTTTACGAATCCTACCGCATTGAGCGTAGTTCCACTCATTGAAAGAGTGGGGCCAAGAGCAATTATGCCAGTTCCACCAATAGATCCGACACCATATAATGTACTGGGTCCGCCATTATAAAAAGTTATTGATGAACCAGTAAAATAGGGAAAACCATTCCCGGAAATAACATTTTGTTTCACGCCACTCAGGCTATCGATCCCTTTCTGTCTCCAAGCACGAGTAGACATGAAATTAGTATCGACAATAATGGTTACTGGCGTACTGCCATTGTAGGTTCCCGCCACAAGGCCGGTGCCGAAAGTAAGAGTGGCGCCACCGCTGCCACCGCCGGAACCACTTAGATTTAACCAAGCCACGCCATTGTCAAAATACCATCTGGATGAATCCGTAGCCGCATAAAATCTACCTGCCGTTCCGGGCGAAGGCATGCTATTGAAAGGACCGTATTGAATACTTTGCGAACCAGTGAGGCTCTGCACTGCATTGCCTCCGCCATCCACCTGGGACCAGATGCCGGTGGAAAGTTTCTGATAGACATGATTGTTTTTGATGGCAAAAGAACCATTGGGCGCACTCGCTAGCGTATCGCCGGGAGGATGCAGAACGGAATCAGACCATAGCCCGAGATATTCATTATAGGAATAGATTTTATTCCAGTGCTGAGAAAATCCGGATAAGCTGATCAAAAGAGCGAGAAACGTGAATAATTTTTTCATAATTATATTCTTATGAGCAAATAAGCTCCGTTATTGGTTGGCTTTGTTTCGGTAGGTGATGTTCGACCTGTGCCGCAATCCATCCCGGTTCTCATATCGGTATCCGGTGAACTTTGCTTTCGGCCGAATAGATTGCCACCAACCCCTGCATACGCTCCGTTCTTGTTCGATAAAAACCAAAATGGACTGCTATGGCTTGCATCATCATTTATCTGACCACTACCGTGTGTGGTATGATCATGCTGTTTGATTGTCTCAATCTCATAACTAGCCGCTTTTCGAGTTACTCCATCGACGGCACGAAGGAATCCGAAGCCGGTATCCCATAATTTTGGCAGTCTAAAAGTGGACGTTCCGTCACCCTGTGAAAAACATCCATGATTGATGTTATAAGAGACGCCGCCAACGGTGGATGTCTGTGTCCACGTAGTTTCCGTAACCAAGCAGGATGCATCCAACTTTTGAACGAAATTCCAAAGCCTTGGATAATCGGCCCGGTTCACAAGTTGCCCCGAACATTGAATCGTATTGATCGGGAAAAGGTTGTAGTCGTAAATCAGTTCACCGACCATTTTGACACCATCGCTGATTTGAACCACATTCCAAACCCCAGCGTTCTTGATGATCAGCATTTGTTCGGATTGCCCCAGGATCATCTGTGTCTGAGCTGTGACCTGATTGGAATATTGCAGCCATTGGAAGGCATCGGAGCCCGCCGCGGCGATGATCGCATTTTTGTGTATACCACCTGAACTGATCAGAAAAATACTTTGATTGTCGGAAACCGAACTGATAGAGGGGAGTGTCACCGTGATCGCGGTCGATGCTCCCTGGATGGCGATGAGTTTGCCCATATCCGAATTGGTCAGGGTTCCTCCGGCTGTACTTGTGATTAGTTTGTAGGAAGATACCAGCGACGGTGCCATGACGGAAATAGGCTGATTGGAAACGATCGGTAAAAAGTGAATGACGAACTTTTGCTGCGTGTTGGGGTTCCCGGTCAGCAGTGTCCAGTTACCGGTCGTTCCATCAATGGTATAATCGTTTCCGACTCCAACCTGAAGAGTACCATAACCAACCTGTTCCAGGTCATACGACCATCCAGCAAGGGAAGTCGTCGGGTCGGTATAGGTCGGTGAGGTAGAGGACAAGCCAGTTGAAACGTCTGTAGTAAGGTAAAGATCGGTCCGGACCCGAAGCGTTTGAATCGTCGGCTGAAGGCTGAATTGATTGCGAACTGCACCGCCAACGGTGGGTGTTGAATTTTCCCACAAATAGAAATTATAAACAATTGCCTGTAATCCAGTAGCTGTTATCGAAAAAGGCCCTGGAAATCCGGTAGTGATTGCCTGTTGAAAAACCGGGGATGCCGGAAAAGAGGATGGATTGGATGGATCGTACAACGCGACAATGAGATCGTTTCCTGGCGTATTTGGCGACCCTGAGATATTGAAATTCCAATTCATTGATTTATAATATTTTACCTAGCTTTGAGTAACAGAAATAAGATTCGGTGGACCGATCGGGTTTTCCTGAAAGGCATTCAGATCAATAGTTGCCACAACGATAGGTGCAACTACCACTCCGCTAGCGTCATACGTAACCCCTTCACTATTCTTCGCCTCCCTGATTTCGATAGACCAGTACCTTTTCGGCCAGCTATCCGTTTTCTTGACTTCGGCTTTCGCCCCTTCTTCCAGGGTATAGGCGTGACCGTCGATCGTCACGGTATCCAACAGCATGATTCGCTTCACCTTGTCCCAGACCCAATCAGGGACCCCCTTAGGAGCCGAAATATTTAACCGAAACTTCCTGTAAGGAATCGCGTTGAGCAGCGTTATATCGGCCGGCTGATCCTCATAGGTGGTGAATTTGGATTCCGCTGAAAATTCATCTATCCATCCCTCCGCCCGGAAGGCCCCGCGGTAACCGGTGGACCATACCGTGCTCTGTTTATTCGAGCTGTTCGAATATTGAAAGAGCAGCGAGACCTGCCAGGTCGTGGCGAACTGAATCCCTTCAGAAATCACCGGCGTCGCCCCGCCAGCCTGAATAACGACATAATAAACCTGATTGGTCAGACCCAGGCTGATTGGGTTGATGGTTGCCTGTAATTGGATATATGGGGCTTGTAGCGGGCTGCCGGCCACCGAATTCATGGCTATCGTCGATATCAGTCGGGCCTTACAGTCATAGATCAATAGATTCGCCGACCCGATTGAATTGGTGAGGATTTGAACTGGAATGGTGTCATTGAGTTGCCATTTCTGGAAGTAATTTTCCTTATGCACCCAGAATTGCACCTGGTTGATATACCAGTCATCATCCATGTGGATGAAGTTATACTGCGGATTCCGCGTGATCCCGTTGGGAACGAATTGCAGCGGGCAGGTATGTGCTATGAAGATTTGATTTGCCACCAGATTGAGATAATTGGGGTTCAGCCCGTCGAAATTCAAGTCTACAAACTGCGATAACTGATTCTGAGGGCTGGCCAGCAGGGTCCATTCCTGTGTATCATTCAGTGAGGGCTTCTGGGTAACTTCCAGTGGGAAGCCATAATACAGATTGCCCAGATATGAAAATTGGATGTACCCATTTGCCGCACCATTCAGAATGTCAGCGAAATTTAGGGGAACCTGCGTTTTGAATCGGAAAACTAATGCAAGAAAGAGCGCCGGGTCCAAATCAGAAATATTGATATTTTGATTTTCAGTGATGGTTGCACCGTTGAGTGTAGTGGAAACAAATTCATTCTTATTAAGCTCCTGAAAAGTGAATTTATCCGGGATCAGGTTATTGGTGATCGACCGAAGCCAGTTTCCCCAAGTTCTCAGCATTCGTCCCGGCGTGAAGTCCTCAATGTTGTAGGCAGTGGTCGGATTGGGAATACCCGAAATGTTGTTGTACGCCTTTCTGAGCAGATTATATGCCTTTATGTTGGAAGTGAACGTCAGATTGAAATTGGTGATCCATACGGCCAGATTTGTCGCCGAGCCCAAAGCCCATACGATATCATACAGATTGAAAGTAATATTGTTAGTGAAAACCGGAGTGATCGGATCGCCGAAGGCTGTCTGCGAAGAGGTTCCCGGATAAGAGGTGTGCCCGATGTTCTGACCATTCAGGTATAGATCGAAGGCCGCTGTGTTGGAAGTCCCTCCCTGCAGGAGCCCGGCGATCGCCATCGTCAGGGTAAATTCTGGATTGTTGATGACATCGATGAACCGGAAGTATTGGAAGCCATACGAGACCACGGGATGAGCATTAGGGTCGATATGGGCTACCATACGGGGATTTATTGTCGATAACGGGATAAGTGTTTGTATTGATCCTGTATTGACATTGAAAAGACCAGCTAGAGTCGCGGTGAAGTAATTGCCGGAACCGTCGGAAACTGCCAGAGAAAATTGCCCAATTTGCACTGTTCCGGTCGGCGTTGTATCAATGGTAAACCATATACTATCCCCGAGGCTGAAGTTATGATTGAAAGCCGGTTCTATGACATTGAACGCCATTCCCGCGCTACTTACCGTAGGTGATGTCCATGTTCTAACAATAACTCCATTGATCCACATGCGAATAAGGGTAAAATCAGTAACCAATCCATTCAATTGAGACTGGAAGGACACATTCAGCGTGAAAGGGAGCCCGCTGATATTCTGATTGAATACGAATATGGTGGGTTGGTTATCCGCGACAAAAAATTCCCCGTTCAAGGTCGGGGCGAAGATCCCCTGCATGTTCACATTGAAAGTCAGTTCGTAATTAGTATTGGCCGGGTTGGAAGTGTTCTGGATGACCGAAGTGAAGATCGCCGAATAGAAATCCAGGATAAAACTGCTGAAATCCACATTGAGCAGGAACCGGGAATTGTCATTGTCGTTGTTGGTCGTCGAAATGGCGCCAGTCGGGTTAAATCGGGTATATTCAATCAGATATGGATCTGCATTAGCTTTCGAAACGATATCCATCACCTTGGGCACCGTCTTTATCGGCAATTGCCACTGAGCCGTGGTATTCCAGGCAAATTTGCCCTGTTTCTGGTCCAATTGAGGATTCGGCCAACCTATGCGCAGCCAATTGAAAAACGCCTCGTAATAGGGCTCAATCTCAAAATCAGCTACTTCCCCTAAGACCATTGTTATTTCTGAAGTATCATACACAAATTCCTTTCGTTCAAAAAAGATAGCTTCCGGTTGGCCGGCGATCTTGATATTGCTCAGCGAGGCGTTGCCCACCGGATTGAGATCATCGAATAATTCCCGCAGCGAAATCTTGATCACCGGCCCAATAGACTGAAACTGATTGTATTGTTGTGCGTTCGGATTGGCAACATTCTGCGTTTTATTATTGTAGTACTGGAAATAGTTCGGATCGGTCGAAGCCCGCAAAGCATCCCCGGAGGTATAGACCCAATTGAGTTTTTCCTGGAGGTAGCTGCTGACGGCGCCGTAATTGAATGTTTGTAGGAAATTGGAGGCCAGTTGGTTGATCTGCCCGATGATGAGCTGGAATAAATCCCATGCGGTAATTCCCCACACTCGGGAGGCCTGATAACGAGAGGAAAAGGAGATATCGAAATTGCCACCTACAATGGTGACCGGATAAGATGCAAACTGGTTGAAAAACAGCAAAAACAGATTTTCGCCCGGTCCCAAGGTCTGGGTGATGTCGAAGTTGAAGATCTGCTCACCGGTGACTGTAACCTGGCTTTTATTCGGGATGAAATAATCATTTACCCCGGAGGTCGGTGGATCCTGGTTCAGCACCAGCCCTTTCGCCCGGTTCACCCCGCTGCCCACTGGTTGAGACTCATTGGTGGTAGTATACAGGTAGAACGTGGAAGGCTGCCGCCAATCCGCTTGAACGACAATGCTTCCCGTCAGGCGGACCGTGGTTCCAAAAATGGAGGAGAATAGGAAATTCTGCGAGGACTGAAAATAAGTGAGACCGGCCCCAGTCGGCTGTTCCATAGTTGGGTCATTATGAATGATCCCGATGTTGTCGCCGTCATTCCCCTGGAAGACCGCAGGGATCACTAGTACCCCGGATTGTTGCGGTTTTGCATTCAGAAAAGAGTAATGAAACACGTCATTCAGCAGGATGCCGTCGACATTGACCTTGATATTCTGAGGTATGGAACCGTCGCAGGGGATTTTGAAGACGGCATTTTCGTAGGCTTTAAGCAGTTGAACTACCCCGCCTTCCATGACATTCACCTCTACGCCCTCCTGCACCTTATCTTTCATCTTGGGCAAATCGATAACACCCTTATAATACAGGTACCAGGAGTCGCCGGGCCGAAAGGTTCCATCCGGCAAGGTCATATCGGATGGTTGCCAGCGCAGGACGACGAGTTGAACGAGTTGCTCAATGCCTCTCCCGGTGTAAAAAAGATGCCGGAGAATAGCGGCGCCATCCCCCACGAACTTCAGCGGAATCGAATAGGACCGGTTGATCCCGTAATAATGCTCACTTCTGGAAAACTTTAGTTCGGTGTCCATCCATCCCCCCGGGGAGAATTTCAGCGGGACCGGGACATTGCTGGTTTGAATCATCCCATTGATATCGACATAGAAATTCCCCGCAGCTGGGTAATCGCAGAGATAATATTGGAAAATTTCGTTCGACCTCATTTTGATGATTTGATCATAACCGGTTATAACCGGTTACTGAATTTATAGCGATACGATAGCGGACTTATAGACTCTTCTATCTTTACCATATCTAATATTCTTTTATTTAATTGTTTTTCAATTTGTTATAATCTGTTCATATTGATTGCGCAACTGAAACGCAACTGAAACGCAACTTTAGAAACCGCTATCCACTCCGCTATCTTTTGATAACCGGTTATGATCAAGGCCAGGGTCATCGCGGGTCAAATGAGGGTCAGTTGACCTATATCATTCTTTCACAGATTTACGGATATAGGCATCCCATCCCGGATTGATCTTGATTGTAACCCGTGGAGCCTTTTGATTTTTTGCGGCGCGGTCGGCGCGATCTCCCTGGTCCTGAACGATGCGCTGCAGCCTTCTGATCTCCTTCGCACTTTCGTCCTGCCGGGTCGGCATGATCATGGTGGCCGTGGCTTGTAACATATTGTTGTACATCCATTCGTTTAATTTATCATGGGGGATGATTTGTTCCCCGCCCTGAAGGTGGACCGGTGTGGCCCGGTTCGGCGAAATCTCCACATTGCCGTAACGATCTATCTTGGCTTCCTGGCCGGCTTCCCCCCAGATGGCGAGACCGGCGGGAGCGTTAGATGTACCGCGGGCGAACGTGGGGATTGGTTTTGCAATAACCGCAGCAAGTTGAGCGGCACCAACCGCAGCAGCGATCCCGGCTTGGACATAGGCTTGTGGGGCTAATGCAGCCGTTAATGGATTGGATGAGAGAATGGCCGCTTCAAGCAAAATTTTTGCCACCGCCTCGCTTGTGGCAATAGCAATATTTACTACTGATGCCGCTTTTTCAAACTTTGCCTGTTTTATTTGTTCAGCCTGCTTTTGTTTTTGCAATTGTTCTTCCTTGGTTCGCTGCTGTTGAGCCAATACATTCAATTGAGCCGCTTTCTGCTGCTCATTCAGAGTTGAACCTTCAATATTTTGCCGCTGTTTATCATACATTTTTTGAGTAGCAGCAATCTGTCGATCAATACTTTGTATTTTTCTTTCTTCAGCGGCCTTCTCCAGATTCCCGACCAGATCAAAAGCCACCTTAGCCTCATCGGCATATCTACTGAATTGCTTTGCAAATGATTCCCCTATCTTTTTATCATAATCGGCCTGAATGGCCAACATATCGGAATCGAATTCCTTTTGGGTGATCTTTTTTTCCTCCAATAATTTGGTCTGCTGTCTAATCTGTTCATCCCGTTCGGCAGCGGCCAGAGCTTTATCGTTTTGAAAGGTAGGAGCCGCTTTCTGATTATTTTTCGCAATCGTTACCTGTTCCCGGAAATGCGCATCAGCTTCATCTCCCAAGGCCTTAGCCATTTTCTTCTGATCATTGAGAGCATCCTGGAAATCCTTTTTGGCTTGTTCCTTGCGTTTTTCCTCGACTTCCTTCCGATGTTTTTCCTGCAAAGCGTTGAGATTGGCATAATAACCGGCCTCGGCGGCTTCCCTGGCCATATTTGTATCCTGATCGATCTTCAGGCGGAGTTTATTTGCCTGCTGAAGGGTGATGATCTTTTTCTTTTCGTTCTCGGCTATTTTAGCCAAATCCTTATCTCGCACATCATTGGTTTTGATGTACATCTCTTGATATTTCTCCTGAATGGTCTGCAATTCCTTAATATAAGGATCGACGTCGACATTGAAGGCTTCCCGATGAAATTTGGCAAACTCTTCCCGGAGTTGTCGAAAACCTTCCTCGTAATCGGTAAAATCAGCCTTTGTCTCTTCCTTTTTAGCGTTATCCCCGAAGAAATTGAATCCCATCTTTTTGGCAATCTCAGCAGCCTCCTTCTGGAATTTTTCGGCTATTTCCTGCATTTCTTTCTGCTGATCAGTAATTGCCTTAACTGCTTCGTCTTTCCGTTTTTGCTGGGCTTCCTTAACTCGTTTTTCATCTGCTTCGAATTCGGCTGCATTGAAGGCGCCGGTGCCCAATCCACCGGATCCACCACCGCCAACCCTTGTGTCGGCAAGCACCTTCTTGTATTCGGTGACCTTCTTTCGTCCTTCTATTTCAGCAGTGAAAGCCTTTTCAGCCGCTTTACCCAAGGCAATATTTGCGGCAGCCTTCAGGAGGGTGAATTGAATATAGGCAGCTGCGTCCGCTTCCAGTTTCTTCTCTACATCGTCCAAATCTTTCACGAGGCCGGTGGTTTTGCCCATCGTCTCATTATATTCGTCGACCACCTTCTTTTTGTCCAAAAATCCCTGTTTGGCTAATTCCACGTTAATCTTCAGTTCAGTAACATTTTTTACAGCAGCCTGGTATTGTCCTGAAACGCCTTCAATCACCTCTTTTTCTTCCTTCAGACGCTCTTCCAGATCCTCGGCACTCTCGGCAGCTTCCTTTGTCTCTTCGGTAACCTCGCTCATGCCGCTGACAAAAAGCGGCAATAACAGCAAAATAGCACCTATACCAGTGGCCATCAACGCAAACCGTAACCGCACCATCGCCTTGGATGTATTATCAACAGCAACCGTTTCCACATTCTGCGCTGCCGCATTCGTAAGGGTTGCTGAGATGTTTTCCCTGGTTACTTGCACAGAACCGGTCATGACAAAGTTTTTGACCCGGGTGGCGGCGGCATTGAATAGCTTGGCAATGGCCCCTTTCTTTTCGGCCAGTTCGTGTAGTTCGTTAAGACCCTGTAAAATGGTCATAATCGCCACTAACTTATTCAGCTCCTTCTCAACTTTCTCATTGCCTTCTGCGAATAGTGCAGCGGCTCCCGCGCCGAAAGCATAGGCCCCCCCGATGCCTTTTGCCACTGTAGTCATAGCGGCGAGGTTTGGAGCGGCAGATTCTAGTAACTTTTGTTCTTTTCGGAATTCATTCATTTCCCTGGTCGCCTTGACAACAGCGCCCTGTAGCTCTTCAAAGGCTTCTGTTCCTTCCAGACCAGCGGCTCGCATGGTTACCAGGGCCCGTTCGTTTGCCCGTAATTCCATGGTAAGAGATGTGAATCCCTTGGCCTGCTGGTTGACCAATGCAGAAAGGGCTTCGTATTCATTCTTCAATTGTGCGGCCTCTTCAGAATTTCCCTGTCCAGCTTGGGTAAATTGATCAAGTTTGATCTTAACCTCATTCAGGGCTTTACCAAGGATAGAAACGGCACCGATATAATCCCCTACTTTCCGCTGATGCCGGCCGGTGGATCCCTCCAATTCCTTCAGGGCCTTATCCTGGGCCTGTATGCTGGTTAAAAGTTCTGTCCCCTTGGCTGAATTCCTCTGGGCCGCACTCATCTCGTCATAGGCCCGCTGAGCTTGCTTTAACTCGATACGCAGTTTTTGGAGCGATCCCTCAAGTGCCAAGGTAGCTTTGGCCTCATCCTGGATCTCGATCTTGGATTGCTTGCGTAGTTCGCTCATGATCGCGGCTTCCTTGGCCAGCGTCCTTTCCAGATTGGTGGATTTCTGCTTTTCCTCATCGAGGAGCTTTTGAACCTGCAAAAGGCGTTCGTTGCTTTGGATCAATCCGTCGGTTGCCGCCTTTTGATCACTGGCCCCTTTTGCGTTTTTAAACAAGGAGGCGGACTTACCGACCCCGTCTATCGCTTCCTGAAGGGGTCGGATGACCTCATTAATAATGCGCTCCTTTTCTGTGATAAGGGCGTCAATATTGGCAATACTGCTTAATGGTTCGCGTCCGGGCATATTATGGGTAATTTTACCTTTTTTGTGTTAAACCTATTGATCATCAATATGAACCGAATAGGTAATTTTACCTTTATTCCGAAAATTCCGATTATTCCGTTTCTGGAATTTCCGGAATTTAGTTTTTACTGAATTCTTTCGCCTCCCGCACCTGCCGCCGGAGGGCCTCCACCATGATGATGAATTCCCCCACGGTAGTCTCCTGCCGGTTCACCTTGAATTTGTTCGCGATTGATAAAGCGACAAGCAAGTGGTCGAAATATTCCCGGTCCATGGCGTCCTTCCCCTCGGCTCCGGCCATGCCCTGTTCGATTTCCTGCCGCACCTGTTCGCCTTCGACCCTCCAGGTGGTGACATGCGCCATCACCATTTCCAGGGTCCGGAAACAGGCTGGTTTGTCGGTCTGGTTCAATCGGATCGGTAAACCCGTCCATGTGTTGAGCTCGGCCAGGATCTCATCCAGTTCCACTTCGATTTTCGCCGTGAGCAACCAACGGACGTACTCCACGATAGTCGTCACCGCATTGATCCGGGTCCGCAGAAGGTTCAGGGCTTTGGTCTGGTCCTTCAGGTAACTGCCGTCCTCATCCTGCATCTTGTCGATGAAATCATCGAAGAGTTTCGTCCATGCTTCTTTCAGAGCTTCGGCCGGCGGGTTGCCCTCGATGATCAGCCCCCCCATTTTCCCGTCACAATGACAATCGATGAAGATATCAAGCGGGCAGTCGGAAATTCGGTGATACAGTTTGAAAGACGGGGAGTCCGGCGGCGTGTTGGGTTTCGACGAAGAGGAATTCCCTCGTTGCGGGGTCCTGATAGAGCGAAACCGGAACCTGTTTGCTTTGGGCATATTGAACGGCTTTTTTCAGTGCGGTGGCTCGCTGAGCGTTGATAGTTTGTTGTTGCTGATCACAGTTATCGCAGGCCATGATTTAACACCATTGAATTTGATTATCAGTAATAAAGTAATGGGCGTGGTATGGATTCTCTCCCATCCAATTACCGATAGAAGGGTGTAGTGTTACTTTGCCATTATTATCGGTAAGGGTCCAGCAATTCCCTTCCGGTCGATTAATTCGGGTTGCTGTTTTGCCGCCACAACCACAAGCGCATAGATGTACCGCTATTTGATACTCAATTGAAATATATAAGACACCCGGTTCAATTTCATGCGGAATGTGCTCACAATATTCCGGTCGTAATTCATTTATTCTCATTGTAATCCGGTTTGTTGGCTCACCTTTTCGATGATGATGGGTTGCAACTGTTGAAAGACAAATTCGTTGTGGTTCGAAGACGTTAAGCCCCAGATCTCCGCATCCCCCCAGCGTTCCTCGTTGTACTTCGCGTATTCCACGCGGCTCTCGATCACCAGTTCATCCCCATCAACCTCCGCTTCCGTCTCATCGTACATCGCCCCGGTCAGGAAGAAATCCGGCGTTCCCTCACCCGGTGCCGGGTTCATTCGGTTCTTCTTCCTCCGGTAGGGTCCCGGTACGTATTCCGGACTGATCTTCTCGCCTTCCGGATTCAGGCCTTGGTAGAGTTGCTCCAGGTTCTTTTTGACGTAATCCTCCTTCTGATCCTCCAAAGCCTCCATCACGACGCCTTTGAGGTCCAGTTCTTCGAGTGCCGTCCACATTTCTCCGGGGGTAGCCATAATTGTAAGTAAAAAAAGCAGCCCCACAGGACTGCTTTCGTGTATACGGGCCAAATGGTATCTATTCTTCTTCGGTCTCAGCAGCCGGTTTTTCAACAATATGCGGGTGAACCTTCCGGTATTCTCTCAGTATGAAATTGTAGGCGGTTTCGGCTGCTTTCACGCGACCGGCAACGCTCTCGATGTGTCCGTAGGTTGTCGCGGCAAACTGCCGCACAAACTCGTCCTTTGTCAGGGAAGCGACATAATCCGCGTTCCAGCCGGTCCCATCATAATTCACGTTCAGCGGCATGACTTACACGATTCTGGTGATGACGGCGGGACCCGTGCTTTCGTAGCCGGGGACCAGGGCGGCGTTCAGTTCGGTCGGTCCAACCAGGTTGAAGTCGATCTTCGCGCCCAGTGCCGGATAGTTGCCCGAGGTCGTCACGGCAATCGCGAAGAATCCGCCGGTCGCGTTCCAGGTGACCGTGGTGATCGTCACCGGTAATCCCGAAGCATCCGCGGCAGAGGTCCACAGGGCGGAAGAGGCCAGGGCCACACTGAACAGCGCGCCGACATTGACACCACCGACCCGGCTGGTCACTGTCACGTTGTACGTTCCGGGAGTAGCACTTTCGACCCCGGTCAGCGTCAGGTCCTGTAATCCCTTGATCGTGCTGAGGATGTCGAAGTTCGCCGTAGTGACATAAGCCACCAATTCGTTGACATATTTCGGGAGGAAGCGGAATTTCGAGGTGTAGGTCGCCAGTTTCTTGCCATCGTTCGGCATGAAGGGGTCCTGGTAGAACTCGATCGGAGAAATAGCCCCGATCGTGTTGGCGCCGGTGAGATCCACCGCCTGGGTTCCCACCAACTGATTCTTGCTGTCGACGAACAGGAAGGACCATGCGTACCCATTGTAAGACCTCAGGGCGTTGGATAGGTTGAGCCCACCGAGGCGGAATTCAAAGTTCCAATCCATGATGCCATCGCGGACCGTCTGCACCTGACCGTAATCGAACTTCTGTTCCACGGCTTTTTCCGAGGAATCCTTGAAGTTGAAAAAGTTAGGGATGGGGTAGATCCGGAGGGCCTTGTTGTCGTTCTGCATGTCGCTCAGTAATTGAGCCTGCAGGGCACCCGCTGTCGGGTTGGATTGGGTCGTGTTGGTGACCGGAACCGTGCCGGCCGTGCTGGTCCCGCCGATATCCGTGAAGCTATTGGTAGCAGAGGTGAAGTACAGATTTTCTGTGTTCGTGACCGTACCGCGGTAAATCCGGTAGGAAGTCGCGCCGGCAACTGCTCCCCAGGATATAGCTACCGATGAGGTCGCCCCGGTCGTCGTTACGGTAGCTTCCGCGCTGCCAGTGGTCTCGCCGACGCCGTTCAGGGCAGTGATCTTGTAGAAGTAGCTATTGGCCGCAAGGGTACCCCCGGTCGTCGAAGGGGTCAATACGGGGAGGCCGGGAGCGGGCAGCGCCGGCGTCCCGAAGAAAACACTGGCCGGAATCACATAGTTCGCCGGGCAGAGGAAAGCCCCCACAAAGTTCTTCGGGTCGAAGCTGCATGACCCCATATTGGTGTTTATCGCGCCGGAGACGCAAGAAACGGTGTTTAAGGACGCGGTGATTGCCATTTGAAAGATTTATAAAGCATTAGGTACAGAGAAGGTACAATCCTCCAATCCGTACGTTAAATCAAAGTTGATGCGGAATATATGCAGCGGTTGCCAATCCAAATACTCCTTTCTGTCCTGGGTCAGAAACCCCTTGTATTCCCTGAAAACGTTATCTATGCCTGTTTCGATCCCGGTGATCTCCATGTCAAAGCGAGGCGTGAAGCAAATCCTCTCAATATCATTCCTCACTTCAGCATCCGGCCGGTGATCTATGATCCCCGGTTTAACCGTTGGGTTGGCCGGGGTTCCTAGGTTCACCGCGAAGATCAATCCTACCGAAGACCGGCTGGTCCTGTTCTCTACCTCTTTCACGTTGTCACCGACCGAGAAGAAAGATATCGCCCAGTTCACTTCCGGGTCAAATCCCAGCGTTTTGTATTCCAATACTCCCTGCGTATTGGGGATCATATACCTGGGAACATATCCCGTATCGATCAGATCCCGGTAGGCCCGGTCGTAACAGGCGTACTTGAAATCATCATTTATCCCCCACGCCAGTTTGACCTGGCTGTATAAGAACTTCTGGAAGCCGGCTATCGGCAAATCGACATCGATAGGGTTGGATCGTGTGATCAGGGCCATTTAAGCCTCCGCTTTGGTCCGCTTGGTATACTTTCTTTTGGTCAGTTGGTTGGCCATGGCAGGATTGATCCGCTCGGCGGCCCGCTGCTCTACTTCTTCGAGTTCCATATCGGGCAGGGCAAGAACTTCTTCCCGGCTGAGCGTCTCCACAATCTCGGCTACGGGGTTAGCCGTATTAACCAGCTTCAATTGGGGCTTGGATTGACCGCGGGCATCCTTGACCAAAACTTCGGTTACCTCCGTTTTCAGCCAACCGTAGAACTTGCCCGTCTTTTTGCCCTTCTCGCTCATCAATTCGTGCTTGTTGAAGAAATGGGCGCCGTTCCGAGTGAAATAGACCTCTTCGATGTTCTCGTTCAGTTCGAGGGTCAGCCGGAGATCGGGATGTATTTCGGTGATCTTGCTCATAGACTTATTTTGTGCCCATCCGGGCGATTTTTAGATCGTAATAGCCCTTCCGCCTTCCACCCAGGCTGCACCGTCGAAGGTGAAGAAAATGGAGGCCTTTTTGCTGGCCGGGATGACAATCGTGGCCGCGGTAACATTCATCCCCGTTCCCAGGGTGACCGTCCGGCCTGTGGCATCGGCGGTGAACAGGAAAGTCAACTGATCGCCGACATACGGCGGAAGAGTCGCGCTTCCCACCCCGACGTTTATGGTAATGGCGCCCGTCAGCAATCCCGGTTTCACCGTGGTATCGAATTGTGTCGGTACGATATTGAGCGTCGCGGCGAATACCGGCGTTTGAGTCTCATAAGTCGCTACCCTTCCGGTATTATCCTGATTGGCGGCGGTGGCCAATCCAAAGCGAGAAGTAGTTGCCATAATCGAATATTTTTAAGACGTTTGAATGCTTTTTACGCGGTTTGCAGCGTGTAGACCACTTCCTGATCCGTGAACCCGATCTGCGTATCAACCTTGAACAGACCTTTCACGAAGAACAGTTCGGAGTTGGGTTGTAGATGGGCCAGTTCCAGAATCGCCTTGCGGCCATCGGCGGCGATCCAACCTTCTTCGGCGGCGCTGTTCACGCCCACCCAGAGATTCGAATCGCGATCAGGCTTACCGATTCCCAGGAAGAACGTGCTCGCCGGCATACCCGCCAGAGGAACGACGTCGTACCCGTTGTACCGGTTGATCCCCGTCTGGGTCGTATCCTGGTTTTTGAAGGTCGTCACCGTCTGCATGTAGAACTCATAGTTCTGTTGATCCGGGTAGGAGATCATGAACTTGAGCCCCTTCGGCCCGTACTTATAGAGTTGAGCGGGCGGAACGAGCAGGTAAGCCGGTTGGAAGCCTGTGCTGACGATATTCGAAGAGGTCAGCGTTACCGGCGACGGAACCTGAATCGTGCTGGCGCTGGCGAGGGCTTTCTCAATAAACCCATCGAAATAGTAGTACGCGGAATCCGTGGCGGCGGCGTTCTTGCTGGTCGGGTTGACGTTCAGGCCGGCGGGGTTGTACATGAGCCGGGAACGCCAGAAGGCATTCTCGAAGAACTCGTTCAGCCGCTTCATGGTCTGAAGCATCATGAACTCTTCCGCAGTCGGAGGCAATTCCCGGTTGATCAGCATCGGCTGCAGCTGTTCGGCGTAGAAGTGTGCTTCGTAATCCCTTGGGTCAAACTCGTAATAGAGCATGAGGTCCTTCGGGGCGAGTACCGCACTGTCTACCGTAACCGTTCCCTGAGAGATTGGGGTGGCGGCGCGGGGCTGCATGAAGTTGGAAACTTCGATACGGGGCAGCGTCCATTGTTTGCGGATGTCGTCCTGAATCATGACGCATCCCTTCTCGATGGTGTCGGCTGAAACGACGGGGCGGGTCAGCATGTAGGAGGCGGCATAGCCGGACCAGCTGGTGTCATTAATTACAAGTGCCTCAGGCATAGAGTTTTATTTAATAATTTACAATTCTTTTTGTGGTCCGATTATCTGCGGCGATTGCGGAATTCCTCATCGTACTTGGCGCTCCGTACGGCCATTTCGGTGGCCATGTTGTAGACTTTGCCGGCTTCTTCCAGATTGGCAACTTTTCCAGTTTCGGGCTTGGCGACGGGACCAGGAGCCTTTACAGAGATGCCCATGGTCTTCAGGAGGTTCTCCACTCCCGAATAATCAGCAATCGCTTTCGCATTCCATACCTCCAGCGCCTCCTTGGTTTTGGGGATTTTTCCCTGAGCGGCGGCGGTGGAGATCAGGTTCTTCGCCTTGTCCTCCATTTCAGCCTTCGCCTTATCGTCGGCTTCGGCTTTGACCTTATCCTCGTCCTTCTTTTTGTCCTCCATCGCCTTCATGTGATCGTCATACTGCTTTTTGAGGTCGGCGTGTTTTGCCTTCAGATCGTCCAATTCCTTTTTGCTGTCTTCGAGGTCGCGCTTGCACTTGGTCATGGCGTCCTCCAGGTCCTCGGCCTTTTTCTTGTCTTCGTCCTTTTTGTTCATGATGCCCGAAAGGACTTCGAGAATAGCATCGGTCGAAGCCATCTCATGCAGCCCGAGTTTGTTGGCTATCCTAGCGAAAGGAAACTGATCTGCCATAGTAGTATTTTTGAAAGTGAGTTTATTTACGATTGCCCGGGATTCCCGGTAAAAACTTTTTGCTTCGGCGGCGTCGGCGGGCGCCCTCTTCTTGTTCAGGTCCCCGGAGACCTCTATCTTATCGGCCAACCCTGTTTGTACCGCCTCATCTGCCCCGATCCAAGAGGTTTTGTTCATCAGTTTGATGATTTCATCCTTTGGTTTCCCCGTCCTGGCCGCGATCGCGATAACGATCATGTCCGTGATGGCCGCCATACCCTTATCATCGTCCGAGCCATACGGATTGTGGTACATCAGGTAGGCGTAATCCGACATAATCCGGGTCCGTCCCGCCTGGAAAATCACTCCGGCAATACTGGCCGCCAGTCCAACGCAAATCGTGTCTACCTTGGTCGTCGTCTTCAGAATGGCGGAATAAATGCTCATACCGTCCTCCACAATGCCTCCGGGCGAATTGATCCAGATTTGAATCCGTTTTTTGTTCGTTTCTATGCAAAGAGCGTCGAGCTGCAAAAGCTCTCTTTGGAACATATCCCCCATGCAGCCGAAACCCTCATCCGGATCATATCCGATGTGGGTGTTTATCAACATTACCGGCTCTTCCGCTTCCGGATCGACGGTATACATCCAGTACTGATTGTTGAAGATAACATCGGGCATTTTTGAGATATTCCGATGTAAACTTTGGGAAAAAGAGGGGGAAAGGAGAAAAACTAATGCAAGAAAATGAAAAACCCCGGCTTTTTAGACCGGGGCCATCAACAAACTGGAAAACGACAAAGTGCAAAAAAGTTTACTGATTGAACGTGAGAACAGGGTTCAGCACCTTCACGGGGATATTGTTCACCAAAACCAATTGCCCGGTTACCGTACCGCTGAAGGCCGGTGTTTTACCATCTGTTCCCAGCAAGGTGCTGGTGAAACTCCCCGAACCAGTTACCGTTGTACCGCCTGTATTGGTCACCGCATGAACATCAACCTCGGTTGCAACCGTAGGGTCTACAACGGCTATATCCTGCGTGGGATCTGCCGGTGTGTAAGTTAATCCGGTAAGTGTACCGGCAATTTCGGGACCGCCAGGGCCATCTGTAACTGTCATGTTTAACGTGACCGGCGCCGTAGAAGTGAGGGTAAGAGTGGATACTGCTGCCATAAAAGTAAAATTTGTATTGTTAACGAAAATGTTGAAAGCCAAAATGGGATGAAGGCGCTTGCGGTCTTCCCGCTCCTCCTCCAACAATTCCCCCAATTCCTGTTCCAGAATTTGTTCCCGGGTCAGAATCTCACAAATTTCATAATCCTCCCGGATTTCCTCCCAGGCTTGCCGCTGCCGGCTGTAAAGTTTACCTTGGTGCTCATGGACGTTGAAATGGTGGTTGCCGGCCTTATCGAAGTAGACTTTCCCAATGTGGGGATTGGCGGCCACATACTGGCGGAGATCGTCGGAGATTTTCATATCAGTAGTTATTTTTGCTGGTGACTCGTTTGATGCCCTCGCTGATCAGATGGGCCGCGACCGCGCTTTTGCTCATCCCCGGCTTTTCCAGTTGCATCTGCTTGATGAACGCCAAATCTTTCGTGGCCGGATAGACTTCGACCTTCCGATCTCTCATGTAGTTCCTATTGTAGTCTTTTTTATTAGCGGCCATAATGGGGTAGTTTAGTAGTATTTCGCCAGTCCTTCCTCTTCCTGCTTCAGGCCAAGTTTATTCAGCAAAGCCTCGTATTCTTTGGGCTCCTGGGAAGACGGGTAAAAGGTGCATTTGAAATCCATGTTCTTTTCCTTCCAGAAGGTCTTTTTGGCCGGCAGGATATCGACATCATCGAAGGTGAACGGGGCACCGGAGGCCAGAAGCTCGTATACCGCCATCTCCCCCGCCTTTTTGATGCAGAAGCCCATGAACTCGTTGTACATCTGGTCTTTCAGGTAGATGGCCTTCAGGCTGAAGAAAACGAGGTTGTGCTTCTTGTTGTCGAGCAGGAGTTTCCGGAAGTAGGACACTACGCGCGCCACGGTATCGACGCTTTTTATCCCGCTTGGTTCGTAGTCGTTAGGGTCGTAGAGGATTTTCTTGCCTGACTGGGGGTGTATGTTGGAAAGGTAACTCATAGCATTATATTTTGAACTTTTTGGGCTAATTGCATACATCTGATCAGGCATTTCAAAAAATATTCAGTTCCTTCTATCTGATCACATTGTGCAGCCCGATCAACCCAATATGAATAATGCCCGATCAAGCCTTTCAGCTTATTTATACTTTTTATGCTCATGGCGTTAAGTGCATTTGCCCGTTGGTGGGTTTGACAATCCGGCTTTCACCATCGATTTTGTCCTGCACGGATTTGGCAACGTTTTGTAACCACATCATGGTCTGGGTGAGCTTATGCTGCCGCTCCCACAATTCCTGAATATCAAAAAGGGTCAGGAACTCAGAGGTTAAAAGGGCGGCTTCATTCTTCCGGATTTCCGTTAGGACCGTTTCCTGATGCTTCGACATATTTTGAAGATTGATAGTATTCATGGTTAATTTCCTCTTTGGCTACCTGTTTTCATAATGCCAGCTTTCTTTTTGGCTCCCTTGAATTGAGCCTACATATTTTTCACTTTCCCGGTCGGAGTAACTGCCGTCCGCCTTGCAAGGTCAGCTAATTGCTCTTTAATTGTTTTCCGCTCGTAGAAATTTTTAAAGAATTTACTTGGCATAAAATTTATTTCGGTTCGTCAACGTGTTTGTCTCCTTTCTGCGGAGGGATGCCGTCCGTCCGGTAGTTATGCCGGCGGTCACGGGTGGATGGCTTTGGAGCGGGTGGCGGGTTCATAGCCTTTGTGTCTTCCCGTTTATGCCCACAGGTCAAATTACCATCCAGATCAGCAGGTTTGCCACAAACTGGGCAAGGTTTTATGTGAATACTCATTTGAAATCATTTTCAATTAAGAATTCAATATCACTAATTCCGCCGCCGGTTCTATAATTTTCCCATCCACCCTTTATCCACGCTTCATATCCTTCATCGGTATCTAAATTTAAATGTCCTGCGTTCTGCCATTCCTCTCTCCGATCAGCCGGAATCATGTACCAATGGCAATCGTCATCCTGAGCAAAAAAATATCGTTGTGGCAATGGGGGCAGAAAGATATATGCAGAAGCCCCCATATCTTTCAAAGCCTTCTCAAATTCTTGCCTATCAGTTTCAGTCGAATTTCCGGTTAGAATAATAGGTTTTGCTGAATCAATGTTTCCCATTGCCATTTAATTTTATCGGTGTGTTGCGCCCCCGGAGCAGGTTCTTGATCGCCTCGGTCGTCGCCTTTTCCTCGTCGGTTTCAGCGGATGCGGCCGGATCAGGCACCGGGGCCGCGCCGACCTTCATCCCGGTCATTTCGTTGAAAGCGGACCAATCGGGCGTGCCCCCTGCCTGAAAGATTGTAAGCTGGATATTGGCGGCCGCCTGAGCCGTGTTATTCTGCTTTTCAATCACCCCAGCTTCCTCACGGTCGTTGCTGAACTGGAAATAGAAACCCGGAGGGATAGGGATGCCGAAAGCCTGCATCCGAGGTATCAACTCACCATTGATGATGTTCTCCACGAAGATGCCGTCCTCGGCTTGTATCTCATCCAGGGCCTTATCCTGGGGGGATTCGGGAGAGCCCGCTTTTCCAATGCCGCCCAGTTTGCCGGGGGTGGAATCCAGGGCGTCGGCGTGACCCAGGACCAATTTGGATATTTTGGCCTCGAGCCGCTTTTCGAGATCAGCATAGGAGGCGAAGCCGGTCGCGCTATTCTTCGCTTCCACCAAGGTCACTTCGTCCTGGCCCTCGTCCAAAAGAATATAGGCGGAACTGCCCATGTTCTTCAGGGCGTTCTCGAAGGCGCCGCGTTCGTCCTCGTCCGTTTTGGTGGTCTTACCCACCCGAAGGGGTTGGGCAAATAGTTCGTTGTAATCGGCGTTGAAGCCCATATTGTTCCGCAGATAGATCTCGGCTTTGGCGATCTTATAGAGCAGACCGTAACCACAGGTTTCCCGGCCCGTCTCGCCTGGCGTCGGCACCCACACATGCCAATCGGACCACGGCTTTTCGTCGAACCGCACCCCGCCGGGGATCGTTGGGAGTGAAGCCACCACCATGCGGTCCGGGCTCACGTTCTCCCGGCGGATCACCCCTAGATGCGGGAAGGCATTGTTTTCGAGATCGTTCAGGTAGATGAGGGAGTATCCGAAGAAAATCGCGTCGAGTGTGTAGTTCAGAAAGTTCATGAACCAGTTGTTCGACCCTGGGAGTGTGTTGTTGTAGAACAGGAGCTTCAGATTGTCGTCTGGCTGGCCATCGGGTCCGACCAGTTTGAAGTCCCGTAACAATGTCAAGTTCTTCCGGCGCTTCATACAGGCGGCCACATGCTCGTTGAGCACGGTGTCCATGTAAATCCGCTGCATCTCCGTCCGGTAGGGGAAGAAGAAATCCTCCGCCTGGGTGATCGCCCGGCGCCAGGATTGAATGTCCTGCCGGATGCGGAAGAACTGGATGCGGGTTATAGCGTAACTTAGGTTTTGCTTTGCCTGTAGGCTCTTCGGATCATGGGTATAGGCCTGGTCATAGGATTGCTCTGGGAAGTAGAAATTCCTGGCTTTCTGAACGCGGGATCGTATGTTAGAAAGATTTGGCATTCAATGGCATTTTTTGGCCGGTTAAAAGCCGATACTGGCGCCGGTAATTTCGGAATAAAATGCGGGTGCGCTTAGGAGCATCTTTTCCAGGAATACGCAGAAAGAAAGCAAATAGCCAAAAACAAGTCTTAGTCTCCCAATTGCCATATTCCATAGAAATCAATGCTGCTTTCCATGGAATATTGATACGTAAAACGAAATTTTTGGTCAGGACTGTCATTTTACTCTTTGGTTTCTTCCGCCGTGAATTCGTTGATCAGGGTCTTATAGGCAGCGGCGCACGATTTCGCGAAATCCCCCGGCTGTTTCCGCCAATAGCTGTAATCCTCCATAAGGTCCTTTAGCAGTTTTTCCTCTTGAGCGGCGTCCGTTGCCTCCTGATTGGCGGAGAAAACGAATCTATCTTCTGTTCCGTTCGTCCTCGATGCGACCGTGAGCGTGTCATCCTTTGTTACTTTTGGCTTGTTGTGCATTCCGGGTTTTCCTGACATGTCGTTGATTTGAAAATGATAATTAAGCGGTTGCGGCCTTGACTGCCCACATTGCAGCCTCTTCATAACTAGTCTGGGCTAATGATGCGAGACGGCCATCTTTTGCTTTTAGGGTTTCGCAAAGATCAATAAGCTCGGCGGATTTCTGTTTGATTTGCGTAACAACATCGGAACCGGAGACATTGAAATCTGTTCTTACTCTGGTTTCGCCTACTGTTTTTTCTGACATAAGTTTTTGATTTATATGCTAAAAACTGTTTTGAAGTTTCACTGTTGACCCAGCCCGAATACGTCCACCGACGGGCGGCTGTATTGCCATAAGACCGGGGGTTATGTCCCCTTTCATGCTCAGCGTAAGCCAGCCCATAGCTTCTTTGTAACCCGCAACCCGTTCATCTGGAATATTTTTAGGAGAAATGCGCCGAAATAAATAATAGAGTACCAATGCAATATAATGTTGTAATACGGATTGGTTTCTATTATCTGACATGATAAAGTAAGTTGTTAACAACTGCTGCGAGGTCATTGTGGAAAACGGGTTCAGCGGGGCAGTTTGGCTTATAATAGTCTGGAAGTGGACCGTGTACTGCGCCAGGTTCAGGAAGGTCGCCCCACCCAGCAGGACGAAGCCGGTCGCGGTCAGGTTCGGATTGGTTGCTGCTGGCGGTCCGCTGGTAAAGGTGTAATTGAAATCCGTCCCAGGGACCAGGGTGCCGAGACCCTGCTTCTCGATGTAAAAGTCCCATCCCGCCCAGGTGGTGTCCGTGTAAGCCGTTCCATTCACCGGTAACTGCGTTCCGCCCTTCAGGTAGATGTTGTCCCTCGCCTGGGTCGTGATGAAATAGGTCGCCGGGTTCTGGGTGAGCAGGTTGCCGGCCGGCACGATGTAGGGGCCGTTGTCCTTCCACCACAGTTTTCCGTTCACCGGATCATCCGGGAAGATGTTCTGAAGTGGGATTTTGGTCTGCTTGTAGTACTGGATCTTCTGGTCGTGATTCAGGACTACCGACTGCTGAAGGGCCATATAGGTGTGATTCTTCCACCAAACGTTATCGCCGACATTGTACCACCCTTTCGAGATATCGAAGATTGGAAAGGGATATAATGCATAGAACATTGTCCACTGGTTGCCCAGAAGGGTCCAATGGGCGGGATTGAAGACCTCAGGAGTCGTGATCGCCGTACTGCAGGCGTAGACTTGGCCCGTAGGGGTTCCGTTGACCAAGGGGCCGGTGGGGGCTGTGGTGAGCACTCCAAGGGCATAGGTCGCGGCGGCGCTGTAGGCTGGAGCGTTGAGATATACCCGGTCCCCGGCGTTGTACGCGGCGGTCGGGTCGTATTGCTTGGTGTCGGTGAACTCGGCGGCGAGGTTGTACTTCTGGGTGAGGTATTCGTAGAACTTGGCTTGGGCCTGCTGCTCGATAAGGGTCTGGTAGACAGGGTTGTTACTCACAACGCCTTGGAGCGAGACATCGGTTATAAACCGCAGATAATCGTTGGGAATGACGTAAGAAATATGCTAAAGGTTTCTCGAATTTACCCTTTTTTCTGATAAATCAAAGACTTTGTGTAGAAATGTGGGGGTCTGTGGGAGTTTCCGGCGGCATCACCACGATATTGACCGTCTGGTGATAGTGATTGGTTTGGGTGTTGTTCACCACGGGGTCCGGGGGTTTCGGGGCGGGCTCCGGGCTCTTGCCTATCTCCTGGCGGACCTCGGCGGCCAGTCGCCAGAAGTACAGCAGCAGGAGGATGATCGCAAGGCCCATGAGGGCTAAGGTACGGAATCACCAACGCTTGTAGAACTCTATTTTATCCACCTGTAGTTCCAATTCCTGAAATTCGGCCATTTTTTCTTTCAAGACTTGTTCGCGACCTCTGCCGAAGATGTGCATGTTTTCCTCTATGTGCATTGTTTTGGTGGCATGGTCATAGACGCCAAGGCCATATCCTTCACCCTCATCCTGGATGGACTGAAGTGAGTCTATGGCTTCTTGCAATGTTTCATGCTCATCCTGTAGAGTTGATCCATATCGTGCGTAAATGGCGATCATTATTCTAGAATTGTTGATTAATAACCGTTGAATCCGAATTGCCCACACTATCCACGATAGTCAGAACGGCTTTATTGTAAGTAGGATCATCCGTTGCAAAAGACATTATTCCGGGTTGCCATATCTTTTGTCCCCAAACATCGAAGGACCCATCTGCACGGCACATGCGGACATTCCATTTAGCTATTTGGCCGACAGAAGAGTCGGGAGTCAATACCCAGTCGATGGTCTGCGAAGTGATCAAGAGGACAGCGTGTAAGGATTTACCTTGATTGCGGGTGCGATCCTGGCTCTGCATCTGATTCGACTTCGTGCAGGAGAACAGGAAAAGAGCGGCGGCGATAATGATGAAAGTTTTCATATAATTCGGGTTTGATTGATCAACAAAATACGCATTATTACAAGTTTTTGAAAGCATTTCGACGAAAATTGTTTGTTGAGAATCATATATTTATGATCAATTCTTGTCCTGTTAATCCAAAAAACCAATTCTGCAACTGATGAATATACCTGATTTCCGTGCTTCCGAAAGGGCTATCCAGCTGCAGGTAACCCTCACTTGGGTTCCACCGGAAGAATGTCAGGGAAAGACGCAACCCATTATAGGCTATGTAATGGCTTCCCACACTTTCATGGAAGGTGAACCCGCATTTATTCAGCCATTCACCAGTTAAGGGGATTCCCTCCAAATTGTGATGCATCCCCGATTCATTCGAATGGCGGTCGAAATAGGCTTTCATGCCAAGCATTCCCTGAATGGTTTTAATTTCCCCATCCTTATTACCGTATGGTTTATATAGAATCACATTGCCTACCCTCAAATGTTCTGCTCTTATCATGGCTTATTCTGTTTAACCCATTCATCGAAAAGAATTTGTGGAAAATTATATCCATCCATCTCTCGGCGCAAACTACAATAACTAGCGAATTAACAGCAGGGGTTCTATTGGCCCCATTTAAACTTTGTACCGGGTTTGAAAGAGCTTTGTGCTTTGCTATTTCAACTTTGATCATAAAGAGCTTTCAGCGTTGACCTTTGAAGTTTAACCTTTTACCTTTAAACTTTTCGGTGATTTGTTTTCTTTTGCGCTAACCAACTGCGCCAATCCTCCGATAATGGGGGATGAAGGAATCGAACCTCCGACACAAAGATTTTCATTTTAACAGAATGGTGCTGGTATTTTTACTCCAAACCAGCTGAGGGAGAATAGAAGTTTGCAGCGAATTGCCGACGATCGAACTCTTTTTCAATGAAGCAAAAATCGCCCTCGTTGAATGGATATTCCAAATCCCAGGCACCTGTAACATCTTTTGCTCCCGGCGTAGTACGAACAAATCCATGTGCCTCTAACCATTCCGGACTTATGTATTCTTCTTCCATGACTATTTGATTTACGATTGCTCCGGAAGTACGATGTAGCGGTTGAGAAGATGCGCCTGCATTACCTGTTCGAATTCGGCATCGCCAATATCATTGAAGGGAATGTGAAAGCGCACTTCGATTCCTTTATCCGGATAAAAAAGAAGCGTGGCGACATACGTCAGTCCGGTCTTATTTGCCTTTTGGAATATCGCTGATGGCTTCTGTTTGTACAGTGCCTTTTTGATTTCTTCGAGAGTGAATGCCATTTGCTTATTTGTTGATAATCGAAAGTATTCAAAATAGGAGAGACGGCAAAGGAATGAATGATTTTATTTCACCACGAAATAAGGCATTCCGCCGGGAAGAATGTGCCATTGATCACGCGGCATTAGATATTCGATCTTTTCGGCGGCAATACCAAGGCAAAGCAACTCATCTACGTTTTCGTGTTCACCCCATTGTTCACCGGTTGCCGTTACGCAGGCATTCAGGAACGAAGAACCGCCGCCGCCAGTCTTTTTGAATTCGTCGGGCAATTGGTCGGCCATCTCTTCTATCTCCGCTTTATGGGATTGAAGGCGCCCCGGATGGAATCCGACCTTCCGCATGACCCCTTCGCCAATGAGGTGCTCGGGTGTGCCGTCTTTAACTTCTTCATCGTTGAAAAGGCAGTTCATCAGAATTGCGTGAACGTTTTCTGCTGTGAGTTGCATAATCATGGTTTTTGTTTAGCTTCCAATTCAGCGCACCGTTTCATATCCGCCAGTGCCGTTTCATTATCCTCAAAGAACCTCGGTGGGAATACTCTGATTTCCGGCGATGACTTCTTGTAAATCTGCATGGCCGCGAAAAGCGTCGATGTTTTTGCGGCCAAAGCCTTCCCTTCCTCACCTGCCAGGAATTCCACCCATCCGGCGCGACAATGGGTAGTATCGCATTTGTGCCAATCACTCATATCAAATGCCTTTGGCTGATTTGCGGCTTCATAAACTTTTTGATGGATGTTTTCGATCACTGGCACTTTGGGGAAACCTATTTCTTCCAAAGCCTCTGCCGTTCCGGTGGCGTTCTTCTCGCCTTCAAGATTGCGTTGATAGGAGCAGCGGGAGCAGCGGGAGCAGCCGGAGCAGTCGGAGCAGTCGGAGCAGCCGGAGCAATTCCAGCATGCTTTATTCGTCTCGTTCTCCTTTTCCCATTCATGGTGATCAGCGGCAAAGGCCTGGTCAACGCCGTTTATCTCTTTGTCTTCTCTTCTAAGGAATTCTGAATAATTGGCAAAAATTTGTGTCATGATTTATGGTTTTGTTGATGATGCGATTATTTTACAGCGTCCTGAAAGACGTAATCCACGACTCGTTCCTTTCTATTCCTGACATTATAGTACGCAATGGTCACCGTATCATTTTCTTTCAGGATCCCGAATAGCCGCTGGCTTTCGATATGAAAGATCGCGTTGTGATCAAAGCAATGGAAAAGGACCAGATATTTTTCGTCTTCCCCGGATGGCGTGATGGTCATTACCATTTTTCCGCTGGACGATACCCCGGTTCCTACGTTTACCTGGCGCGTATCTGGAAGATATTCGGTTTTGATTACTACGGCCTTTTCGTAAGATAATTCCTTATCCCGGTGGGTGCAGGATATAATGATCAGCAATAAAAGAACGATATGCTTTTTCATGCTTTTTGTTTTTCTGCTACTACAAATAATTTCTGAGGCCTGGCCGAATACCCGAAGGCATGAGTCACATAGCCGGGGCAGGTAAGGGTATAACTTTTGATCGGCACGTGAAGCCGATTTATTCCCGAAGCATCCACGGCGGCGGTTATCTCTCGATCGAAACCATAGTCGGTTACCAGACTCCTGCACCAACTGCCAAATTCGGGATTGTCGGGATTCCAATTATTGTCTTCTACTATTTTCCTTTTCAATCCGGCAGCCAAAACGGTTTCGAAGATATGGATTTGTTCATCGGTAATTGAGGGAGCGGCCAATTTTCCGAAATCCGCCATAAGATTTCCTATATCTTCCCCCATGTCCTGCGATCCACCCCGGATTTGAGCCGACCACAGTTTCACCGTTGCTTGAATTTCTGCTTCCATATTATTTTTTATTTTCTGCTTTCCAAATGGCGATATCTACTGTTTGCGACTAAAAATATCAATCCACGAATCGCTTCTTTTTCTCTCTGTCATTCCCCAATTTAGCCTATTGGTCAATATATATCCAAAATCAGTATAGAAGCTTATCCACGCTCTTTCCAATTCAAGAACAGGATTATTCCCATTAATGGGTGGATGCTCCATTTCGATATGATCTACTATTTGCAATTTTGGCAGCAACCCTCGATTCAGCAAATCGGATATTAATTCATTCTTTTCCTGATTTTTGTTCTTCAAATCAATATGTTCCAGATATCGTTCATAAATTCTTCGTCTTGTCTGACCTACATAAAAAACATGCTCAGTCTCCGGATGCCGCAAAACATAGATATGATAGATTGCCATGACTGCAAACTACAATTAAGTGTGACAGCAACCAAATAAATGTGACATTATTTGTGACAAATTTTATTATCTTTGGGTATGCCTGAGCAAATTTGCCAATCATGCGGGGAGAAATTCGAAGGTCGGAAGGGAGCCAAAACCTGTTCGGCCCGTTGTCGACAGCGTTTGAAACGCGGGGTTCCGGTCAAGGCTGCCAAAAAACCAAAGCCTGCTCCACAACTGAGCCCGTTCATGCAGGCCAGACAAAAAGCCGCTCAAAGTAAGTGATTTTTCAGTACGTCGACTTCGATACCGGCTTCCCGGTCTTGGGGGCGTGGGAGGATGCGCCGGATTGGTAGCGTTGGAATTCCGCCAGAAAAGCGAAAGTGAGTAGATAATCGTTGGCATCCGAACAATGCCCCCATTTCTCATAAGTTACCTGAGTATCAGTGTTTTTTGTCTTTTCTTTGAGCTTTGTTCCATCACTGGCCTCCTTGAGATAGGTGTAATCTCCGATGGAGTTTTTGCAGGATTCGTGAATGATGATCTCGATACCCTCATGTCCCTTTTCCAAGATCACGTTAATCCAGTTGCCGCGCATCATGACTGGGGGGGCCGCTGCGAATACTCTCCGCCTCGGTTTGAACTCAGCCAGTATTTTGAGGATCAGCGTATAATCGTTACTTCCTTTCTCAGAGCGGGTATCCTCCTGTACACCCGTGGGATCTCCGTAGATGAACAATCCTGCCGCATGGCCCTGGTATCGCCGGAGGAACTCCCGGCAGACCGCCGGCGTCGTATTACCGGGGTTGGGCAGACATATCTCGTCAATCTGATATGCTTTTTTTCCCACTAATTGCCAGATCGTAAGCGTCATGAACGGATTTACGTTGAAGTCAAAGGAGGCATGTAAAGCCATATTCGGATTGTAGGCTCTGGCGCCATCGTCGAAGCCCGGTATCTTCCGCACATCTTTCACATGTTTGGTCCGATCGAAGCATTTGTAAAACTCGCCCCCTGATTGGCTGAATGGGTTGCCATAGATCAGCATGTCTACCAATGCACTGTGCAGATTAGCCTTCTGGTTCTCAATGAAGTTTGCCGGCAGATTCGCCTGGTTGTGGTAACTGGAGCTGATCACCGCGAGTTTGTTGTCGATCTTCCGGCAGAAGTAAGTTGTTTCGGAATAGATGAGTTGGGTGATCTCATCCTGGTAATCATCGAGCTTGAACCATTCGTTGATCCAGGGGACCTTCGCCGGGGAAGTGAAGATATAGAGCGGATTGAACGGCGTCCCGCCCGTATCGCTAGTCAGTTGACCCCTGGCATCCACCCACATCCCCGGCTCTCGTAATCGGCCTGTAATGACCTCCTTGACGGCTTCCTCCTTGGTGTCCTTTGTTTCGTCGAGGATCGCCCAGGCGAACTCTTTTCCATCATGGGCCTTGTAATTGTCGAGCGATCCCTTGTAAATGACGGTCCCGTTATGGAAGGAGATCTTCCCGTGGTAGCTATCGTATTCATGGTCCTTGGTGTTGAAGTGAGCCGGGGGCTGGATATCCACCACGTATATTCCTTTAGGGGTGCTCTTAGAATACTCCGTCCAGTTGAAGACCTCTTTCCAAACCTTTCGAATACGGAAAAGCGTTGAATCTGAAAGCTGTGTGTAGGTGTTTGCTCCGATGAACCCGTGCGCCTTGGGGAAGGTAGAGATCAGTATCCCGGCGATGAGTCCACTGCAGTGGGTCTTCCCTGATCCTTGTCCGGCCAGGAACAGGTTGACCTGCTGCCGGCTGGCGATCATCTCGTATTGGGGGCTACTCGGCAGCACCCTGACCTCTCGGGTCCTGGATGACGACGGTGGTGTGGATGGATTCGCCATTGGTGGTAATATCTGCCTGAATTTCCTGTTTTGCTTTTCCGAAGGCCCGATCCATTACTGCCTCGAAGGCCCTGGTATCACCCTTCTGAATAGCCTTCTCCGCTTGCCGAAAAAGAAGCATCATCTCAACGGTAATTTCCTGTTCAGAGATCTTGAAATATTCAGCCGCCGCTTTCTTCAGCGGCGAGTCTTTTGCACCTTCGAAGGACAACTGTAAGATGGCCCTGGCAAGTTCAATGCCAGTCTTATTTTTCAGCCGGCCATTTTTCTTTGCCTCGCCAGAAGGTTGATTCGTGCTGGTGAATTTGGCTGACTCAGGCGGCGGCTTTCTTCCTGGCGCACTTGCTCCTTTTGCGCGTGGCTTGCCCGTATCCTTCATAATTTGAGATTTCGGTGATTTGGCCCAGTTTCAGCGCAAAGACCTCAACCTGACCGTTATAGACGATGGAAGGTATGACTTTTTTCTTGTATCCCAAATATTCAACGGTCATTCTCGGGGCTGCTGCGGAGTAGCCCAGCTGGAAAACGATGTGCGAGTAATGGCGGTTAATGATCTTTTTGGCCCAATAGTCGGAGGTTATGCGGTATTCTTCTGTCTTGATGCCGGCGGCGATCTGGTGGAAGTATTCGCCTTTGAGGATGATAAAAAGAGGTTTCATAAATGCAAAGTTTTTTTGCTGCGAAACCCCGCCTTGTTGGGGCGGGGCAGCAGCCTGCATGAACTTTGCAGGAAACACGCAAGACCTTAATTATTAGCAGATTGTTTTGCAAGGTATTCGGCACGCACAACAGCCAATCCCTCGTAATCAGGAACCTGGGCATAGGGTTCGATCATATCTTCACCTTTGCGAACCACGCTGAGTATTTCAAAGGCGGCATCCGAGAGCGGTACAAATCCACGGGGAGCGCTATTCTTGGTGCCTTTGAACGCAACCGCAAATTGCCGATTGCGCTGTGCTAACTTGCCGTAGCGGTTGATAGCAACGCGCACGTTGCGCCATTCGGTATAATAACCCTGAACTTGTTCAGCATCTAAGATCGCGTTGTTGATAACAACTTCGATAGAGTCTCCTGTAACGCCGAAATCGAAGAACATGCGAATATAGCGAACATAACGCTGCATGCTGGCAACTACTTCGTCCTGCTGACTGCTAATCCATGAAGAGGGTTGAGAAGGACAATCGATGTAGCAATGAGCAATCGCGTTGCCGTCACTTAGATCGATGTAGGCGCTGGTGCTCATTTTTTTTGTGTTGTAACCCAGGCCTTTGAAATAGAGGCGCTGCTTGCCATTCTTTTCCCATGCCTTTACATTTGTTTTCTTTCCAAGAGCGGCGGCGAGTTCGGTAAGTGTGGTGATCTTTTTCATTTTGCAAAGTTTTTGTTGTTATTAATAACACTAAGTACGGGAGAATCAGCCAATTATCAAAGGAATTCACGATTTATTCCTCATTTTTCTTTCTTTTGATTATCAATGAGTTGCATGTCTGAAAAGGGGAAATCTGTGAGCCATTTGACGTAATCGTCGGGATATTGCTCTTTCAGCGTCCGAAGTGCTTCGGGGTGAAAATCAAGGCCGCCTTGCTCTTTACGGCCAAGCCCTGGGGGAAGGGGTATATTGTTCTCTTTCAGATATTCCAGCACGTGGCGGCGGCTGAAAGCGCGTAATGGAAACACTCTGGTGTTTTTGGGATCGTAGCCGCCGGTCTGTTTCATAATGAGCGCGCGGCTGAAGGAATCATTTCGACGCCAGCCCAGGGCCATCCAGGTGCAGCCAGTTTGCGTCTTGAAATAGTTTTCGATATCAACCAGGGTGATGCGGGGAACGTTTGCGGATTGCTCGCTATGCGGGCGTAGGACGGCATTGGAATAGCATCTGGACAAATCGAAATGCGGATACATGTGAATTTTAATCGGCCATCTCGATTCCGTGAACTTTTGCCATTCGCGGATGATTCTGAGATTTTCCACGCGATAAAGATAGTAGCCATGCAAATTGTCGAAGACTTTGCTGCAAAGATCCAATGTGGTTAGACTGTCCTTGCCGAAGCTGATGCCGATGCCTATTCGATCGGTCTGTTGGCGAACGACGTTCAGAATATTGAGCGCTGAAAATTCATGCGTTGTCATCCCGTGGCACCTGATTTATTGCGTTTGGCTGAACGGGCGGCAGTCCGCCATTTGCCAGTTAATCTGATCTGAACGGCGCCACTGGGTAGGTAACGTTCATCGCCTGGCAAGTTCAGTGATTCGAGTAATTTTATTTTTTCTTCCCGCGTTGGAAAGGTGATGACCAGATATTTTTCCGTGTCCGTTTTGTCGATTACCGCATCATTGCCTTTTTTCCGCTGGGCTTTAATGGCGTTTATTTTGTCGATATTTCGCTTTACGGAATCCGGCTCGGCGTTAAAGGCTAGTTCGCCGGACTGATCTAAATCCCATTCTTCAAAGAATTCATCCTGAAAAATTTCCTCCATCATCACAAAATTGGGATCGCCCGCCTGGGCGAGATCGACGATTGCGTTGAATTCTTTGTATTCCTGCTCAGTTAGTGGTCTGGAAGGCATGCTGACATAAACCTCTTCAATGCCGGCGGCAAGTAGTTCCATCTTTCTTGAATGACCATCGATAATGGTGAGATCGGAATTGCAGATAATCGTTCCGGCAAGTCCAAATTTGCTGAGCGATTTTTGCAGACGCTTTTTGCCGGTTTCATTCAATGTTTTCGGATTCTTTGGATTTTCGATCAGATCATCGACTTTTATCTTTTTAGGCTCCCATTGTATGACATCTTTTTTCATTTTGTTTACTTTTTTGTTCCGCGGGGAAAAAGGATTTCCTCCACGATAGCCAGGCATTCCAATTCGAAGGGGGTGAGCTTTTTCATTGAACGGTTTTTCTTAGTATTTGACCGGAAACAACCCCGGCCATTAACACAAGTTGAATAATATCATCCGGATGTTTCCCATTGATATCCAAATATAATACATTGTCTACCAAATATTCATGCTTTTTTAAGCCGTTAATTATTTGCTTCACCTCCCAATAATTGTAAGACATTCTGCGATTTACCATAAATGGCTTGCGAATACCGGTTTCAGCCATGAAAAGAAAAACGTGAATTATCTTAAAACATTCGCTTTCAATGGGTGCGATATTTTCGTCTATTAAAACCCGCTCTATACTCTTGACTAATTTATACTCGGCTCTACCCTTTAGATCATAACAAGTGGTTGGCATTCATTTGAAGTTAAAAAATGCTTTGTTCCCGATCGTGACCACTAGCGGGCCCTTCCTGCTTGGTTTTCTTCGTCTGCTTCTCGATCTCCCGGCTCAGTTCGGCCATGGTCTGAATGAGTTTCGGGTCGGTCGGTGGCGGGGTGAAGATGATGGGTGTCATAATTCAGGATTTTTGTATTCGCCGGATTGACCCTTATGCTTGATCCAATCACCGGGGGGATCGCCGATGCCATCCCATTCCAGAAAGGCGGCTTTTGCCTCTGCTAACTCATAACACCATCGGCCTGTATATCCATCGGCATCCAGACCATAAACGATTGCCGAAGTGAACATGAACCGTTTCAGGCCGCATAATCCGCGCCCCGGGATTTCCCGGCAATAAAGATAGCCATTCTCCTGAATTATCTCCTGCATTTCTGCGGTCATATCTCACCATCATTTTCGGTTGAATAAGTCTCACGAAAAGTGGCGAAGGGGCTAAAACCGTCTTCCCACCACGTTTTCGCGTCCGGCCGGCTGATAATGCTCCGGGCGCGCTCCACAGTCATTTCGGCCTCTCTGGCGGTCACCTGGGCCAGCTCCTCGAGCCATGCCTCAAAGGTAAGGACCGGCTTGTCTGTTTGTATCGATTCCATGTGAATAAGTTTTGGGTTTAGGTGTATGCAGTACGCATGCGTTGGACAATGGGGTATACAGCCGGGGCAGATCATTCGGCGGGTTTTTGCGATAATTCATGCTCCATTTCGAACCACCGGGGGATTGCTCCTATCCAGGCCTCGAAGCTGAGATCCACCGGGACCGGGAAAGGGCTGCCGCCGGTCTCCACCGTGTACTGGATGAAAATTCCGATCTGCATGGCGGGGGGGAGATCGTGAAATTTGGGAGAATAAATTACCGGAGTATGATAAACGTTGCCCTCAACAGTATAGCGCGTTCCGCCGAATATTTTCTCCCATTCCACCCGCCTCTTGAATTCATCGATCCAGGCGCAGAAGTCCGCCATCTGCTCCGGGAACTGGGCCTGCAGGAGGTTCCAGAAGTGCTCTTTGGTCATAGGTTGCATAAATTATTCAGTTTCAATTGTTGCAAGATATTGTTTGGCATACCAAAATCCTAGGCATGGGGTGCCGGTATGATCTTCGTGATCCGGCGTATGGCAATTGAAATAGCCTCGCCCATCCAGACAATCTGCTGCATCCTGCGCGGCTGAGAGAAATGCTTCCGTCTGAGGTTGATTAGGCTTAAAGGCGCAATCGTGGCACATCCTGCCGCAGTTCACCCCGTTTTGTCCAGATATTTTGGCCCCTTCCCTGGCCCATTTTCCCAAAAGTTCGGCCAATTGATTCATGGTTTTGTCGGACATTTAAGTTGATGATCTTTCGGGGCGCTCCGGTGGGCGAATATCTTTCTCAGCGGGCGCCGGTCGGTCCAGTAGTTCCCGCTGGCGTCTCTGGCTGGGCCACAACTGGCGAGATTCAAGATAGCAAAAAAGAGGATGAGACGTATCATTTTGATAGACGTTTTTCAATAAAATCAAATATATTTAAACCGGCAAATATAATGCTTATAATAAACCACAAAGCAGCCAATTTGATGTTGTGTTCCCCTAAGAAAAAGAATTGAAGACAAAGCATGCTATTCTCATTTTTCTGCTTTTTGAATGTGAAAAAAAGACCGCGCGCTGCCTTCGCAATCCTAACGCGGCCCTTGGCGGAAACGTTCAAGAAATCGCCAATTCCTTTATTGGCTCCTTTTCGATGAAGGTCAAGATATAATCCTGCAATTCCTTTTGAATATCTTTTGCGGCGGCGGCGTAGGCGGCGGCGGCGTCGGCGGCGTAGGCGGCGGCAGCGGCGTAGGCGGCGGCGGCGGCGTCGGCGGCGTAGGCGGCGGCGTAGGTGGCGGCGGTGGTGACAGCGGCGGCGTCGGCGGCGTTTCTTTTCTTCTTTAATTCCTCCAATGAAATATGCCCGGCAATATATTGCTTCGCCGCTTCAATAGCCTCCCGTGGAGCCTCATTTTCTGGATATCGCTTTTCGTAAATTGGTAGTACGATTTCCGCCACTCGGATGGCTATCTGCTGATTTTCTTGTTTGGTCGCCAATTTTTTACAGACGAACCAGTACTTATCCCGGAGTGGGATTTCAGAGTTTAAAATAGAGGAAAGAGTGATGGACGAAGCTTGCATAAAGGAACAGGCGGCCAGTTGTTCGGAATCATAGCAGCCGCAATTGTCGGCCATGAATTCCGGGGTGAATACTTGCTTCATGAGTTGAACGTTTTTAGAGTGACTAAGATAGTGGATTGTTTTGAAATAAAATAGAGGGTTTTTACTCGATTTTCCCCCTGTTTGGCTTGCCGAGTCTGGTTTTAGAATGCCCAGCGGCAATCGCCTGCCGACTTTTATCCGTGGCAATCCGGTGACAATGTCCGCACGCAGCTTTGAAATCTTCGATCTTTAAAAGTCGCCCATTTTCCCGACCTGCGGCGTGGTGGATTTCCGTGCTTTGACTCTGACAGCCATCGTATCCCAGTTCACAGACGGGGTGATCAGCGAGGAATTTCTTCCGGACCGGCTTGTACTGCCGCTCCTGCTTTGCTCTCTTTTTGCAAACCCGCTTGATCTTCGGCTTCTTCCCTGGCGATTTGGCGGCCTTAGCCGGCTTCTGGGCCTTTTCCCCGGCGGCCTCCTTTTCCGGGGCCTCCTGAGGCTCCCGCTCGGTCTTGGAGGCTCCTTTGAGCTTCATCTGCTGGCGCAATTTCCAATAAGGTTGATCAATCATTTTCGAGATTTTGCGGAGGTTCTATGATGCCAATTTTCGCTAATGGATCATGCGCGGGAGGATCGGAAAGAAACTCATCATCTGAAGGATATTCTTGTTCAGGATATTGATCCCAATATTCTTCCTCTGCCTCCTGCTGAAATCTTCGTTCTCTCGCATCCTGCATTTGTTGTAATTCTCTATTGGCCGTATAATCCGGGGTGCGGCCATCATAAAAATCGTTGTCGGATCGATCCCGGTCTACTCTATCCGGATTGCCGCCATTGCGCCATACCTCATAGCAGGCATCTCCAAAATGTTCACTTGTGCTGCCCATGATTATTTAGTTTGATTGCATGAATTTATTCAAATACTGGGAATTGTCTGATTTGAAGATCGGGAAATCCTCAAATGGAATCTTTCGACCTTTTGAATCAGTGATCTGCTTCATAAAAAAAGCCACTCCTCGAGCCGCGCATTGATCCCGGATGCGCCGCGCCCAATCCAAATTCATCCACCTGGCGCCGTGACCGCTCTCCCCGCCAATAATGATGAGATCCACGAAGCCGCTGCCATCATTACAATCCACGCCTATATCGTGAATGGGACCGAGAAGAGGTTCACAGGAGAGAAACCGCGTCCCAATAAACTGCGCCAATATCGGTAACCTCTCGTCGAGCATCTCCTGATTTTCCGCCGTGGCACCGAGCCAGACGTTTTGAGGAATCCAATCTCCCCAGTAATGAGGCCATAACTTCAGGACGTTCTCCGGCCTCTTCGTGAGCAATTGCCATGTCAAAAAGGGTGTGGCGACGATTGTATCCCAAAGTCTGGCGCGGGCCTCTTTTACGTCCGGATGATCCTCAAATACATCCGCCATGCTGGCGCAAAAGACTTTTATCTCCTTTTGTTGCTCCATCGCCTCCTTGTTCCATTTGAATGGCTGTTTCCAGTAATTTTCGCTTTGCATTTTCCGATTGCTGCCCAGCCCCCAGTGTGGGTCGGCGGAATGATATCGATGATCCAGGGTTTCGGCGTAGCATGAACGGCATCCGGCAGACACTTTTGTGCATCCCCACCAGGGATTGAACGTCGAATCGCACCATTCAATATGAGAATTTTCCATTTGCTTTATAATTTACGTTCTTGACTGGCTATGCCGTAAGGAGATGAGTTTGAGTATTCCGCCGGGGGCCTCTTAAAGATAACCTTTTCCTCCTGCTTTTTCACCAAAACGGGCCGGGGTTTTTGAGATTTTATCGGCTTCGTGTATTCCGCTTTTTTGAAGGCGATCCCGCCCCTTGATCCGATATTTCGAACAACCGATTCGGGCAGGCCCAAGGCTTGGGCAACCTCTCTTGCGGTCATCTCCGCGGCGTTCTCGATGACGAACCGCTCCTGGGCTCCGTGGTAGGATGGATGCTTCATAATTGGTATTTTAGCGTGATAAATATTTATCGATCATTTCTCTTGCCCCATCGAATCCTTTGGCGAATCCGCACAGCCAGCCGCGGGCGGTGAGCAGGTCCATCATTTCCGATTGTTCCCGGATGTGATCAGAAGCAAACAGCCCGTTTTTTTTGTATAGGCGCGTGTCTTCCCGCTTCTGATCGATAGCCAACCCGCAAAAATCCCCACGCCGTTCAAAAATCATCAGATCGGGCCATCCCCGGGCGAACATGAGGCTCTTTTGCTGCTTGGCCTGCCGAGGATCTAATTTTGCATCGGCTCCGTAATCGACCTTATAAAGGGCCGTAGGATAAGCGAGGTCCAGCCACCGTATTAGCGCCGCCCGATCCTGGTCCTCCGAGGCAATCCATTTACCGGTCTTTTTGTAGGTCTGCAACTGGCGGGCGGTGGGTCTCATGGCTGCATTTTTTGGGTGACCCTCATTCAGGCTTTTTAAGATTCCCGTTTTCAATATCAGCATGATAAGAACTAAGCAATTCGTGACCAAGTTTAAGATAGTTTTTTCGCAATTCTTCTCCCATATTACCTCCTTCCCTGGCAATCTGCGCAAAAATCATCTCTGCCGCTTTTACGCGCCCATCATGATGAAAACTAAGCTCAAGTTTATGATCCATTTGAAAATGAACCATTAACTCACAAACAAATTGTACATACTCTTCTTTGGTCAATTCAAAATAATGACCGTCTTTGCTTTTAATTATCATGGCTGCTTCTCCATTTTTTTTTGAATGATTTCGAAATACTGTTTCACCGTCATCCCCTGGGCCACCAGATTCAGGAAAAGCTGCTTCACGCACAATCCCTTCCCCCGGTCCCGGTCATTCCCCATTTCCACGAAGATGGCTTCGATCTGCGGTTTCGGTAGGCGCATCACCCCAATGGCCTTCAGCCTGTCGTAATGGGGCTGTAATTGCTTCTCAGTGACCTGGCCTGCCTGAAAGGATTGCAGGAGGGTATCGTAGTATTCGAGATAATATGAAATTGGTTTGGGGCCGCCGACCGTGGCATCTGCGAAGAGTCCATCTTCCTGTCTTTTCCGTTCTGCAGCTGCTATCCGGTTCACCGGCATCCGCAGATGTTCTTCGAGCAGTTTCTTGTCGGCAAAGTTCAGATTGTGCTTCCATCTCCCATGAAACGCTGCCTGCCAGCTTTTCATCGGGATATTCTTCGATAGCCGCCAGCCTACTGACCTGTAGCTTTCCCAGAACTTTTCCCCGATAATCTCGCAGAACGACCGGGGCCAATCCCTCATCTCCTTATCGATGAAATTGATCACTTCCTCTTTGGTGGGAATGACGAACATCGGGGCTTTGGCTACCTTGAGGCTTTTAGCTGCTTTTGCCATTATGAATATTGATTTAGCAAATGATCCATGTAATAAAGAACTTTCGCCAACTGCTTTAAAGGGTGAAGGGTCAATCGGCCTGCCGCGTCCTTTTTCGCCTCGGCCCAAAAATACTGCTTTACTTCCTCCGGCGCCGCTTCGATGGGCAGGATTTCCTTCCGCGTGATCGCCTCGGTGTATCTGAACAATATTGTACTTCGGACAGATCCAAACTTCACAATGGCCGAAACAAACGCCTCCGGGTTCTCCAGGCACCGCTGAACGATCTCCTGGTCCTGTCGGATGCATATCGTGGACCAGTTGTCCATCAGTCCCAATCGTCCACTCCCGGACAAATATCTCGTTTTACCATTCGGCCTAAGCCCAATTCTATTGCGCATCCGAAATCCTCGCAGGCGGGATGTCCGTCACACTTTGAGCAAGGTATGAATTCGGGTTCCTTTTCCCAATTATCAAAGTCATCTTCCGGCAAGTTTTGATACTCAGGGGGTTGTTTCATCGGATTCCTTTTTTATTGTTGGCGATTTCTTTCTTCAAGTTATCCAAGTTTTCAGATACGTAGAATGCAACGGCAGGGCTGCACTTATTGTTCTCGAATAGCCATACCAAGTAATCCGGAGGAATATTCGCCATCTTTTCGCCCTGATGGATACCGTAAGGCATTTTACTGTCATCCTTCAGTTTTTGACCTTTATATTGAGATTGCGGCTTCATAATCTGTCGTTTGGTTTTTTTGTTATCCATCCGCTGGTGATGCTTGAATTCCTGGTAAGCCATTCGCCCGGAGGGAAGTTTTTTAAAGGCAGGGCGCGGAGGATAGAATTCGAGGAAGTTGATAGCAATATCGGCAAATTCTTCGTCATTCGAAAATCGGTAGTATTTGTTCTCGGGCAGCACAAAAATAGTTGGCTTGCTCTTATAGACATCCACTATGCCGTTGAAGCGCCAGGCATGCAGCAGTTCGATTGTTTCGTAATTTTCCTTTAAGTAAGCTAATACATCCATATTTAGAGACTTATAGTTAATCTAGGGATAAGGTTTGAATGATAGAGAGAGGGAGGTTTTAGATTCGGGAACACACGTTGCCTAAGACAACATTGTTCCCTGAATGACGTCGGTCGGTCGGCCCCATCATCGGAGGAAGGTGTCACTGGTGGCCCTTCCCTTGAAGTTAGCTTTAAAGCGTTTCCAGCCGCTTGCAGACGCACCCGCTCCTTCTTGACACTCGGGTTGCCCTATGGTCTGCCGCCTCACTCTTGGGCATAAAAAAGCCCATGCACGAGCCGTAGTTACCCCGTTGATGCATGGACATGAAAAAACCCGTGAGGAACAATGTCAATAAGTTACGTACGGGAACCACCCCGGCTGACACTGACCCCCCACGGGTCGTATGTAATGATGATAAGAACATTTGGTTTATTTTACGTACTATTGCGAATGTCGGTCTAAAGGTCGTTCCGTCCAAATTTTTACCCTACTTTTTTTTCGATCCGCCAAATCTCCGGGCGGATGCCGCGCGGTCCTCTCTGGGTACTGAGAAAAAGCCGATGATCGCCGCGGCCAGTTCGGTTTCTTTCATGTAAAAAAGGGAGTTGGTTTTGTGTCTTTTGGCAGATAGAGCGGATGGGCCGGATGCCCGCTTTTGGTTTTTGTCAGGCAGTAGGCCCCCGGAAATCTGGCCTTTACGGCTTCCGCCCGTTCCCGGATGACGTTTCTGCCTTTCGGATCTCCAAAAGCTCCCCAGGCAAAAATAACCCTGTCGCACTTGCCGGAAATACGTTCCAGCCAATCGTCATTATCCCCCAGTGGGTCATGCGCCTCGGCCAGTTCATAAGGATGCGGAGTGACGAACGCGAAAAGATTCATCATATAAAGCCCTCCCGCACCGAAATCGAAGGCAAACCGAATTACCCGGCGGATAGTCGCGTCGTCTTTTCGTTCATTGGCCGTCGACGGATTCAACCCGATGAACATCACTGGAGGCTTATTCTCGTTCCAGATACGCCAAAGGGCATATCTGTACCATCTATTTTCACTGAATTCGGCTCCGCTATTCATGTTTTTACTTTTCTAAGTAGTCTCCCAATCACCACCATGATCGTCCCGCAGGCGAACCGGACCAGGAAATTCCCGTTGCGGCCCCGGATGCATTTTCCGTCCGGGCGGCGGACCGCGGTGCAGGGCTGCCCCTTCCAGCGGGGATCGGTGAGTTTATCACCGAGATAACGGTAAGGTTGGGTATGGCATGTTATATGTTTTCGTAAGCTTCAATGGCCTTGAATATTTGCAGGACCACCTGGGGGACTATTGAGTTTCCGAGGGACCCGATGGCTAATCTTCTGTATTCGCTTGTCGAAAGTCCAACCAGTCCGGCGGATATCCCATCATCTCCGCCAGATACGGGATGCTCAGTGGGCCATTCGTCCCATCCTCTGTCTCGCCCCGGCGAACTGATGCTGAAATGTTCCTGTCCGAGGATTGCGTTCCCGTTTTTAGTTTGTATTTTCTCTCCATTGAACTGTAGGGGGTGGGCAAGAGGCGCCTTTGTGATAATTCCCCCAGTGAAATTCCGAATCCGTTCCCCGATCGCTTCGTTCCGTTCTTCCCGTTGTGCCTTTCCTTCATTTTTTTCCTCCGGGCGTCTATTTTTGATATTTCGGTTGTCATGCCCGTATCCATTTTTGTCGGCGTGGGCAATAAACCAAATCCTATCCCGGCGGTGGGGCGCTCCAACACCCGCAGCTGGAAGTAGAAACGGGAGCACTTCGTAACCTTCAACTTCCAGATCAGCCTGCACCTCGTCGAAGACCACGCCTCCATTCCAATTAGTAAGGCCGCGAACGTTCTCCCCCACAACCCAGAGCGGGTGAATTTCCCGTACTGTTCTAAGCATTTCGGGCCACAGGTGGCGTTCATCCTCTTTTCCGAGCCGTTTCCCGGCTGTGCTGTATGGCTGGCATGATTATGGGAACCCTCCGCAAACAATACTGTCTGCTGAAGGGTTCCAGTGGGATTTTTTAAGTTGTTCAATACCGAAGGTTTTTATATCTGAGTGAATCGGAACGCCGGGAAAATTTTTGGCCAGTACTTTTTGACAGAACGCGTCTATCTCCACGAATTGGACCGTTTCCCATCCTATCCAGTGGCCAGCCAGCGAGAATCCGCCTATCCCAGAAAATAAGTCGATCATCTGCATATCAATTCTTGAATGGGTTTAGGAATAGGCTTCGGGTAGTTCCAAAGAGACAAAGCCCCTTTATAGGGAATAGGAGCATCGAACTTGACGGGCTCGAGGATCTGCCAAGCATATCGGCCGGGGCCAAAATTACCGAATGCAATTTCTTCTTGTGCCTCAATCCATGAATTTTTTGATATTTGGCTGATGTGATGATATTTTAGCCATTCCTCCGTCCTGATCATGCTGCCCACCTTTACGCGCCCGATGATCGCGCCCCGAGGCAAAGCCCCCATCCCAGATAAGTGCCGCCAAAAGGGCTCCGTGGCCTGCAGGTGGTCGTATTTACGGCTGAGACTGGCATGAACGAGCAGCCCTTCCCTTTGGATGATGGCGAGGTTGCGCGGGCCGGGGCGCCAGGGGCGAGTCTCAAATCTTTTAATCCCGGCGATCAGGAGGGAAGCGAAAGGTTGACAAGTGAAATTGTTAACATGCGAATAGTTCTTTTTTCGGAGCTCGAGCAAAAGCGCGGTCATTTATCCAGAGACATTCCACCCGGAGTCGCGCTCCATCCGCGAAAGCACTCTTTTCTACCCGGTGCCAATTCCTGAATAATTCATCATAAAGATCGCATTTATAACCCGATATGATCGCCATTCCCTTAATGTTTTCCAGCAGGCCGGCCATCTCTACGTGAACAGAATCATCGATATCGTGCGCATAAGTCGAATTCCCGCGGGCCATGTTCCGGGTGATGTGTGGATAGGGAGGGTCGAGATAATGTAGCGTATCGACGCTATCGTGTTGCAAAATGACCTCTTTGTAATCCCGGTGTTCAATTACCACTCCCCGGAGACGTTCCGTGAAGGATTCGATGTATTGCGGGAAGTTCATCCAATCGATGGCCGGCACGGTTCGACTATTGGACGTTTTCTTTCGGAAGCCCGTGGAATGCTTGGCGTTTGTACTGGCCGATCCAAACCCGGCAAACGATCGGAATATTGTCAGTCGGGCCCTTTCTATTGGATTCGCAATTTCCACCAGGTCTATCTCGCCGCATTGCTCGAATTCGGTTCGGGAAAACGGCGTGAGATAAAGTAGCTGCTCCAACCTTTTGGCGGATTCCGGGTCCCGCAGGACCTGAAAAACGTTCACCACCGTGTCCCATTTGTCATTGTAGACCTCCGCGTAGGACCTGGGCTTTTGCATCAGAACCGATGCCGCGCCGCCGAATACCTCCGTATAGACCTTATGCGCCGGGAAATGGCTGATGATCCAGGGAGCCAGCAGGAATTTACCGCCGTGATATCTCAGGACAGGGCGTTCGATTTTATTCATGCGCCTCCCCGCTTGGATGCTTCGATGATTGTGGAACTTTACGTGGCCTTCCCGGGCCTTTGGGCGTCTTTTCTTCCTTCCCCTTGTTCGCCTGTGCGACGATATTGGCCACCACGCTCTCCGGGGAATTCATTGAGGGGTCGAGATCCACGTGCGGGGCGATCACCGCTTTGGTCACCTTTTCGTCACCGTCGGGGAGGTTTAGCGACAATTGGGGATTTTCGTAGGCCTTGTGATCGAATACGTAGGCAAGTACTTCGATATTGATCCGTTTGATCTTTTCTTTCAGATCGTCGCAGAAAGGATAGGCCCCGTCTTTGTCCATGTCCTGCTCCAATAGGATTGTGGCATTTGCCGTTATAGCCCCGGCAAAGGTCGTTTTCCGGTGGCCTTTGATCGTGACGCGGGTTTCATCCCCCCCACCCTTGATTGAGTAACCACGGGCCTCGAAATCCTCCACGGCCTCGTTATCCTCGAAATCATCGGGATCGGCAGCGTCCCACAAAATCACCATGTGATCCGCCAGACGGGCAACCGCTTTGATAAAATCGGGGTGGGCCAGGTTCTGGCAGTTGTTCACGGTGTCGTTCCGTTTCAGGACGGGATCCCAGAGAACAATTTCCGGGGTGAATTCCTTGCCCTCTTGGTCCTTTCGGACGAGCTTTACTGATTTGACTTCGAATTCTGATTGCGCCTGCGTCATTGGTTTTATTTTGAATTGTGAGTGAAAATTTTCTCAACGTGATTATTCCCGATATCCACGAATCCTTTTTTGTCTATGAGGTGCTGCTTGAATCTTGGATTGGTCAATTCGAGGATTTTGAAACTGTACCCATCCCGGCGACAACTGCGTTCAAAGTACTCAAAAAAATCGATCATATGCTGGTTACCCGGGGAATTATTCACGATTGCCAACACGCAGTAACTTTTGCCGATTGACCCGTACAACCCCTCCACGGTTCCTATTCTAAAATGCCGGAAAGTAGGGTCATGCCTGAATGGGCCACCGTCTTCAAAGATAAGGTTATGAGTGCTTCGAAACTCCTTCTGCAGGCTTTTTTTATGGTCGGATCGAATCATCTTTTCAGACCAAAGTCTTTTTTCTTTATCTTGACCATTCTTCCATCCGGGTGATGCCAGACAATACCCTCGATGTCCTGATCTTTGAACCATTCCTTCAGTTCGTTAAAGGTGCGCGGGGCTTCCAGGATATAGTCTCCATGTGCAATAAGGCGATGGACATTTTCCCGCTCCGGATTTCCGTTAATTCTCGGCCCTACAAGCTCATAAGTGCCATCAAAAAGAACATCAATATCAGTGTTCTCGAAGCCTTCCCGGAACCATTTATCCTCTTTTGCTTCATCGTCAACTTTGAGCCATCCAGGCCAATGACCGGTGACTGCATCGGGCTCTTGCGCTGGAATAAATCCTTCAGGCGGCGTTTTGCCATTTTTGGCATCGTATCGCTTGTACAAGTTGCCTTCTTTGATCATGCAGCAAGTGCCGTCAAATTTGCGGGTAGCGGTTCCTTCACCGGCCAGCACCCATTCGGCACCGGGAACAACTTCGTCCCTGACTTGCCGGTCGCCATCGTAATTGCGCTGGAAAAGACTGATTATTTTTTGCATGCGGGGGGAGCCGGCTTCGATCCGGCGGCCTGCGTCTTAACAGGACGCTGCTCTACCAACTGAGCTATCCCTCCATTTGCCGGATTGCTATTCCATCCGGCGTAAGCCAATTTTTTCCACCTTTCTGCCACTCCGCGCGCGAGCCGGTTAATTACTCCGTTGGCTAAGACGATTGGCGTAGGGTCATTCCTATTCTATTATACAAGTTGTGTGAGCAAGGATGGATTCGAACCACCAATTTACGCCCCTTGTGATCGTTAAATCCCAATGGGCGCTCCGTCTACCAATTCCGGCACTCGCTCAAAATGCGGGTCTATTCCCCGCCGCCAACCGCCCTGTCGGATCGTCTAATTTTCCAGGGGCCACAACAATTAAGGATTGCTGCTCCGCATTCTTTTTACGTCCTTATGAGTTATGCTGTCACCCGCTCAAGCTCAGACGTTTCGCCGCAACACCTATCGGACTGCTTAGGTTGCGAAAGGCTTGGCATTTCTGCCTGAATGGTCCGGCCTTCAGAAGTTTTGCGGATTTGTCCATATCTCCACCCGTCAATTCAAGCTTTTTTAAAGGCCGTTCTTTCTTAGAACTTCGACATGGCCGCACCCGCAATATGTTGATCAAGAACTTTAAATTTAGCCAGCCTGGGCGAACCAAGCCGGCTTCTAACGAAACTTGCCATATGAAAAAGTTACTTCCTCAATATAATTTCCAATATCGACAATATGAATACAATGATTATAGCGAATATCGCCAACCAAACAATTTCTATATCCTTGTTCTGTTCCATCGAATACATATCCTCCCAGGTATATAATGGATCGGAATCGGGGGCTTTTCGCTTATACCTCCAATCTTCCTCTTCCTTTAGAAACCTTTTATGTCCCTCAGTTTTCATTTCTATTGATTTTGTTGATGATTGAAATTACTCGAATCCCAAGGATAACGATTTGTCGGCGTCAGGAATATCGATTCCGAGATGCTCTATAGCAAAGGCTCTGATTCGCTCTATAAGGTCGGAAAATTCAGTTTTATTAAGGTCGGCGGTACTCTGCGGAAAATAATCAATTATCGTCCCATCCGTATCGGCTAAAGGTATGGAATTAAATTTGTGTTTGATCCATTCATGACAGGTTTCATGATCAATCCGGTGACCCAATTCGATCAATCGATGGCGAACGATCTCAACGACCACCCCATGATAAAAATTGTTCTGGGCGTTTGATCGGCGCCCTTTCTTTTTAATCGTGATCAGTACTTCGCAGGGTTGACATTCGGATAATTCCTGAAGCAATTTCTTCCGATTGTGGATGATGAGTTTATGATCTTCATCAATGGTCCCGTATATCTCGATACGGATCATGCGTACATCCCATAACCGCGTTCACAATCGAAAATGCCATCCCATTTGTTCTCGCGAACTTCCGCCCAGAAATCAAATGAGCGGTCAAATGCGTCTGTAAGGTAGGCGTGATTGAAGGAATTACAGAGCTCATTGAAATCCGCCATCCCCTGCCGCATGAGACCTTTTTCGATCCGGTGAACAGAAATGCCGCCAATCTTATCCACTGCTATGAAATAAAACTCTTCAATCTGAGGGAAGAATTTTTTGTAAATCGCCGCCTGGATATAATATCCTTTATCCAGGATTATGCGCTGAAACTTTTTCTTTTCGGCATCCGGACAGGTTTTGATGTCTATCGCGTATGTCGGGAATAATTTATCTATGAACCCACGGAAAATGAAATTCTTGTATTCCATTTCGCAAGATTGTTCGCATATGCCATCCTGACCCTCAGGGCCATATAATACCTTTGCAGATGCTTTATTGAGTTTCGTAGCTGTAGCAATGGACTGAGCCAGCAGATAATCCTTCTGATCAACGATGATCCGATCTCCGGCTGATGCCTCCCATGCGGAGAACCATTCCTTATACCGGTTGGTCGCCCTGGGTTTGGCGCCGCCGATCTCCTGACAGATGGCGAAATCATCTTTGATCAGGTATTTTTCGTCGAATAGATGCGATTGCAGGATTAAAGTGTGAACCATCGCCCCATATACCATTGCGTCCGTTTCGTCTCGGATACCGAGTTTGTACCGGATGAAATCCAGCGGAGACCGGCGGAAGGCATTCAATGATGAAAAGGAGAGATGATCTTCCTGCCGCATGATCCGCTCCAAAATTTCCTTGGCTTGGGTGTTCTGCGTTTCGGTTAAGACTTCCACTAGGCTATCTGTTTTGGTGTGAGCAATTCTTTTTTCCGAGTGCCGAGCAGCAGCATGAATTCCTTGTTGCTGTGATACTCAGGCCCGTTCTCATAAATCTCCTTCAGCTTTTCCTTGGTCTCGGCTTGGGAGATGGATTCCCGCAGGACTTCAGGTATAGCCAGGATTTCCGCCCGCTGCGTTTCCAGGGCCAGCGTGACCGCTTCTTCGATCTGCTTGGTGTAATCCGTGTTGTCAAGTTGAACAGCGTTGTCGATCTTTTGCATCTGCTCGGTCCGTGGAAGGAATTTGTAGATGCGCCGGATGACCGTTTTGCGGGCCATCTCACCGAAATCGGTTTCCCATGTGCAGGACTTGATCTTGCCTTCCTTCCATGCCTTGTACGTTTCCGATCGCCCCCGGATGCCCTCTATTTCTTCCAGCGGCATATATTCCACTTGCCTGTCCCCGCCGACCAATGTTCCCAAGGCATAGGCCCCGATGATTTCCCCGCGCGGGATCTTCGGGTTGATGCCGTGCTTCACCGGATTGTCATTGTTGGCCAAATCGATGGAAAAATCATCGTTTTCCCGGACCAGTTGGCAATTTACCGCTGTGACGCTACCGGCATCCGTGAGAAGTTTAACCAAACCAGAATAGCCGGGTTCCAGGACCGCCTCCATGCTTTTGCTAGTGTTATTCCACCTGGGAATGAGATAGGCTTCCTTTGCCGCCGGATTGAGACTGAGACCGATGTTCGAGATGTTCGCCACAGCGGTCAGGATGGACTCGCCGGAACACTTCTGCAACTGAGTGGACTTTTTGATGATCTGCATCGCGAAGGAAAGTTCCTGTTTGATGCGTTCCGGAGAGAACCCGGCATCCCGCATGGATTGCTCCACACTGTCGAATTTGATTGCTAATTCTTCTGCCATTTTGCTTCTGATTTTGAATTTGTGAGGACTCGAAAGATACGAAACCCGGGCCGGAAATCCTAGACCTCGATCTTGTTTTTTGCCAATAATTCGCGGGTGTAAAGGTTGATCCAATGGGCCTGAAATTCCCTTGAACAATCCGAAAATCCAGTATTGAAATGTTCCGATTCTTCCAGCAGGACCGCCAAGATCGCATGGAGCGAAGCCTGCAATATGGTATTGCTGATGTAGACTTTCTTCTCATTCATGGAAACCTTCCCCATCAGCTTTTTATCCCCGAAATAGCCGAACACAAATGTCAATTCGGGATGGATGTGATACCCGCAGGCTTCAAGGATGACGAGTCCCTGCTTCAGCTTCTTTTCGGCTTCCGGGCTGTGATCCTCGAAGAATTCGCCGATCTTGTCCGCAACCCGCAGAGCGCTGACCCGCTCGAACTGCTTGGCCAAGGCCTTGTATAGCATTTCGGGAACAACAATCAATGCGGGCGGTATTTCGGCCCCAGCTTCTTTCAGATGTTCCAGCGCCTTCGGGTGGATGATTTTGGCATTCCCGATGACCTTTTCCCAAACGGGGGTGAACTTCAGACTCCACCAATCGAAGGTGAGATCGGCTTCGTAATAATCCTCGGTGATGTTTTCCAGAAAGTATTCGACGACCCGCTCATTAGAATGCAGGAGTGCGTTGGTCACGCTATATTCGTGCGACCCCTTGAACTCCCGAAGCTCGTTCAGGGCGGCATCCTTTATGTCGTAGGCGAACATGGTTTTTTTCTTCGGTTCCTCGTCGATCAGAATACCGTTTTTGTAAAGGCGCCGACTGTCCCCGCCGGGATAAATTGCAAAGGAATTGTTTTCGAACCACGGAGCGAGGCCGTGAATGAAATATTTGTCCCACTGATCAAGCACGTCCTGAATCTGTTTGTCCACCTGGATGTAAAAGGAAGTCTTTCCGGGTTCTCCTTGGATATTGGAAGTCACATATCTGTCTGCGCCGCCCTCATCCAGGGCATTGCTCCACAGCTCCCGTATGATCATCCAGGCTTCCCACTCGCTTCCCATTCGGGTGGTGATGCTGGTGCGGTGGCCGTTGATGCAGATGATCTCAAACGTTTCTTCCCGGATAACCTCTTCGTCAAGAGTGATGGATATTTCATCCATCCCGGCGAAGATTCGGAAATGCAGATTGTTACGGAACAGAAAGGCGAGAGTGTATTTCAGGCCGGTCCCGAATTGCCCGATCTTGAACTTGTCGTTTTCCTTGGTCGTACCGCCCATTAGAGCGACCAGGCGAATGTCGAGAATGCCGTCGTTGCTGATTTGCAGATATTTCATGTTATTCTGATTTTAGGATGGATGAAAGATGATTCATTGCCGCCTTATTGATCGATGCCAGGAGTATGCGGGCATCCGGCAGGTTGAGAACCGGCAAAATATCGCAGTCGCCGAATTTCACCGATTCAAGCGTGATCTTGACCTCTCCGGACTCCGCGAAGTCCAGCGGCAGGTCCTCCAGGCTCCCGGAGATTCGCGCCGTGGCGGTCACCACCAGTTCGCCAGACTGCTGAACCGAAAAGAGGCCGTCTGATTTATTGATTTTGGTGATGGGGATAGAGAAAGAAAATTTTCGTAACTTAGTCCGCATGATTATGAATTTGAATTTTGGTTGATGATCCGGCGGCTGATTCCCGCCGGGTTTTTTTATTTCCTCCCCTTCCTCGTATCGCCCACCCGGATAATTCCAAGTATGGCCAAGCCGAAGACAATGACGCAACAAACGGCGAGTATAAACAGGCCGAGTTGGTTCATGATGAATATCATAATTTGATGATTTTATCGTAGATCACACCGCTCAGAATGTCCCGCATCTGCTTGGGGTTATCCTTCGCCTGGCTCGTCAATTCCTGAATCAATCTGTCAACGGTCTCGGCAGTCGGATGTTTCAAAGCCTGATGAATGGCGCCGCCCCAAAGGGATACATTCGGAACCTGGCGAAGCAGCTTCACTTTGTCTTTCGTAGTCATGGGTACGGTTTTTAGTAGCAAGGCAAAATGCTCTTGATTCCAACAAATTCAACAACCAGCCACCGGTCGAACACTACGGGACCCGCATTCCACTCTTCTGTATCGGCTTGCAGTGGCAGATTGTTCTCCCGGATGATCCGTAAGGCCATTAGGAGCCATTCTGCGGCCAGCCGATCGGAATGGACCCGGAACTTCATCACCATGCCGTTGGGGCTCACCAGCACCTTCTGGCAGGGCATGGGGAAGAGTCCGCGGAATTGATCGAGGGCGTCATCTTGGGGGAGTATGTTATTTTCCATTTTCGTTCGTTTTTGCCGGCGGGAAAAAATCCAGTTCCTTCGCTGTGTAGAATTGATTCAGGACTTTGAAGATACGATCAGGGCACTGTCTTTTATTGAACGCCCGCCCGAAAACAACGATAGCAGATTCTTCATCCAGCGGTTTCTCCAAAAGAGCGTTGAGCTTTTTGTTATCCCCCCGGCTGCGAAGTCCCTTCCATTTGTTCAAAAGTTCCATTGGTATCTTCATGAGAAATGTCTTTTGCCGCCCAATCCCGGCTCATTTACGAGTCCGGGGCGGCGGATTGTCCCTTAACCATTAACAAGTTATAGAATGAAAGAAGCAATCAACATTCCAAAGGCTACGATCCCTATCAGGGGTAAAAAATAATACCTTAAAAGATCAATGATTTCCTTTTTCATAAAGTATGGATTTGTTTCGCCGCCAAACCCCGCCTTGTGAGGGCGGGGCAGCGGGAAGCAGATCACAACAACCCTTCTCCTTTTTTGAGGGTTAAATGTATTTTTTATCCAGGATAGAATAAGTTTTTTCACTATCGGGATTATTTATTTTGCCAACTACTTCCCGAAGTGAGAATTTTTCTTTAGCTCCAGTAAAGCGAGGATTGAACCACTGAGAAACGAGATCAAGCGGGATTTCGACCCATTCGGCATTCAAACCAAATTCTATTGACTGGCCTAGGGTCATAAGAAATGAGCTAAAAAACTCTTTCTTTCCGCCCAATTCATAAAATTTGGCTTCTATTTCGGCGGCTGCATTTTTAAGATCGTTGGTTGTCATTTGCTTTGTTTGATATAGTAAAGATAAAGTAAGTTTTGTTCACTTCCAAGCATTTTTGATTGTTTTTTATGAAAAAGGTGTAAATTAGGGGTAACTACTTAGCACAAAAAAAGCCCCGATAGAGATCGGAGCGCATTAACCCATAATTCCTATTCAATCCAAAAATCAACTCTTTTGCAATGTTCTATCCAATTCCTGGCCCAATGTTTCAGGAATAGGCCCAAAGGCGTAAATTGTTTTATCGTCTTTGCTCATGAAATCGCAGATGATCTGTGCCGTCTTGTAATTGTACCTGAAATCTTCCGGGATTTGGGTCCAGTCCGATGTCCATTTTCCATCTCCGCGGTAATACCATGGTTGCCCTTTTGCGTGATTCAAGATGATGAACGCTTCGCTACTACGCGGCGCATCTACCGTGAAATCTTCGTTCCGTAAGACATTATCTATTTCTGGCATGTGCGAAGACAACGTTGCGCGGTCAAGCGGCTCAATATATGCTACGGCGCCGTCGAATGGACCATCGGGTTTGCTTTGATATTCATGTCCCAGGCGTATATAGGCCCAAAATCCTTTACTTGCAGGCAACCCGAGCCAATTCAAAAATCGACCGATTAACTTATCGCGAAGATCATCGGTGAGGCGATAATCTATTCTAATCTGCGGTTGTCCTGACGTATCAACGTCAATTTGAATTTTACTTTCCATGATATTTTGTTTTGTCCCGGCCGGAATTGGTCGCGGGCATAACAAAGTAAAAACATCGCCGCGACACTTCTTTGCGGGTTCCCGTAAAACGGCAAAATAGTTGAAAATAAAATGGCCGTCCTTGGAAAAAGACGGCCCAGATGAAGCAAATAGTTCTAAAAACAACTAAAAACGAAAGCGTTAGGACTTATTCACCAAAATATAGTCGATAGTTTTGAGGCCGGCGGCGTCCATTGCCGCGTACCCTTTTTCCTTCAATTCGGCCCATTGGTCCCGGACGATGGTCTGACAACCTTCCGAACTGGTGGTGTTGATCCCTCCTTCGTGAATGTCTATCCAGGGCCAGTTGTTCGGGTCTGTAATGGTCTCCGGGGCCGACGCGCCGTCTCTGAGGACCGTTACGGGGGCCGCCTGTCGGAAAGCCCAGTAGGGCAGGATGCGGCCGGGAATGGGCGGCAAATCGCGTTTGGTGGCATTGAGTTTGTCGAAAAGGGCCTTATCGTCCGGGTCCTGAAGATTCAGGTGGTGAATGCCGTGCAATCCCTGCCGGTACTGATAGGTTCCCGGCTGAAGAACGGCAATCCCCTTCCGGTCGATGGACGGGTCCGTATTGGCGTTGAAGCCCAGACAGCCGGCGGGAGTCACCAGGAAAATGGCATCGTCATAGATTCCGCGCTTATTGCCAGCTGGAGGATCTAAAAAGCCCCGGATGCCGAGCAGGAAAATGGGGTCCGTGTTGGGGCCGGCCAAAGCCATTGCTTGATCGCGGGTTAAAATAGGTCGTATCATAATTTGAAAATATTAATGAGGGCAAATCCAATGAGGCCAATACCCCAGATATAAGGGTAGGCTTTTTCCACTGGTTTCAAGAGCCGATCCCAGATCGATCCCTTTTTAGGATCAGAATGGACATAAAAGAAAGGCATTCGCGGATGACGACAGAAATTGAGGATTGGAGCGAAGAAACAGAAGTGCTGCAGGATTAAGGCGCCTCCGAACCAGTAATCCCGATCTTCCAGCCACCAGGCTCCGGCGATCAGCAGGGCGAATAGCAGTCCCCAGCAGAAATGTCGAATAGGCAAATTATTGGCTATCATCCCGGCCTGAATATCCGCGATACCAGCAATAGCTCCCAGGAAAAGGACTTCATAGATGATTTTCATGATCAGTAAAATTGAGCCGGAAGCGGCCAGAAATTATGCAAGTCACCATCCTTTTGGATATAATGCACATAATCGATCTTTTTGATCTCCCGGTCAGGATTGAAGTAGTAAAAGGCTCCGACAAGTGGACCACCGATAAGCAGAGCACCGAAAGCGATATATAAGGTTGCCATTCCACCGGTTCCGCGATTATTCAGATAGATGAAAATCCCGAAACCAATGATCAGTACCAGGATGCCCGCGATCAGGAATCCCTTGTGCCCGCTTTCCCATTGTTGATAAGTGGTGAATTGCACCGTATATACCGAATCGCAGATCATGGGATTGCCAGCGCCCTTCGCATTCACGTTGAAGAAACCGCTATCGATAAGGGATTTCAGGCTGTCATTGATTGGGACCATGGAACAGGAAACTGTCGCGACGCCCCTCCCGATGATCTTGTTATGATAATCCGGTGCGCAGGAGACCAAGAGCAGCACGGGAATAATGAACCAAATGATTTTTTTCATACTTGATTGATTTTAATGGTGTAGTAAAGAAATGACCACGATGAGAGCCACCGCCGCGATGCCCCCGATCGCCACCGGCCGGTAAAACTTCAGGGCCGCCGTCTTCCGGGCGTCATCCTTATGAATGATGGCATATTGTAGCTGCTGGGCGGTAATCGTCGTGTCCGCCTTTTTGATTAGTTTGTCCTGAAAAAAGATGACACTATCCTTGGCGGCAACGATCTGCTCTTCGGTATTGATCAGCGAGTCCTGCAGATGAGTGAAGGCTTCAATGGCTGGAATTCCTGATTTGACCTGAGCTTCCAGGGAATCGCCCTGGCGAAGCTGTCCGGCGGTGTCTTTGGCGATCCGGGCTGAATCCAGCCGGGAGATGGTCCGCTCGGCGTTACCTTTCCGGGTTTGGAGGGCGGCGGCGGCCGGTGCCTTCCGTTTTTTCTCCTCGGCCAGTAAGGTGGTCAAAACTTTGACGGTGTCTTTTAGCCTGTTGACATTGCCCTGATCTTCTCGTTTTGCGCTATCATAGCCCGATTTAAGGGCGGTCATGGCAATTTGGGTCGCATCCGCCACGTTGGGCTTGCCGCAGCCACTACGGAGCCACAGAAAGGCCCCTATGATGATCGCAGCCACCGCCAAACCGAGCCAGAGTTTGGAGATCATAACTTTTTGATGATTTGACCAGTCGCAGTGATGATGTGCGTTCCCTTGGCGATGAGATTGTTTACGACCTTCAGGTTTGGGTTATTCCGTCCGATGGCCCAGCCGAGCCCGACCAAACCTGCTGCTGCGACGATGATTCCAATTGCTATCCACATATAATGGGTTTTTGATGACTATTTTGCTTCAGGATCCGGCATCAACTTCGGCGGCGTGTTTCCTTTGATCAGCGGAATTGCACTTTCCCCCCAAACAGCGACGATGAGCCCGGACATAGTATAAAAAAGCTCATCGCGAAGAACAGAATCCGGGGTTTTCCCCAAGGTGTAATATACGATGTTCTCCCCGAAAAAGGCGAAGATGAACAGGAACAGGGCCACCCGCTTGCTGGATAAGCCACCGCCAATACCCGTGAGAATAGATTTTACTGATGCATTCATGATTTTTAGGTTAATGGGTTACGAAAAAATTTCATCATCCATTCGGCGCTTCATCTCTTCCTGTTCCAATTCCTCCCGGCGGATGGCCTGATTCTGCCGGCGGAAATAAAAATAGGCTCTCATGCAAAGAAAGATGAAGGCTACCAGAAAGAGAAGGTTTGATTTCCAATCGCCCCAATTGGCGATAATGGCTAATAGGACGGTCGGGATTCCCAAGGCGTTGATCAATCCGACCCAGAATGTGGGTTCCATCGTCGGGGTTCTTTGAGCGTTAAAAATATGCTTACCGATAGGGCCAACAGATATAACGTTGTCACGATCGGCCTTGCGTTGAAATCCATTTTTACTACTAAACTGATCAGGAATATGCATTGTCTTATGATTGCGTAAACCACCACTGGCCATATCTTCCAGCGGATTGGTTTAGGATGAATAATAGCGAGTAATGCTAAAACAAACAGCATGCTTTCCCACCAATAATAAAGCCCAGTCCATCGGTCCATGTGCCACTGCGCGTATGTATGAAAAATCAGAAGCCCGAACACATAGAAAAGGATCATAAGGTACGGAAAATGAATGTTAGAAGCCAGGACCCTGAGGTGGCGCATTACCTCCCGAACTGGCTGTAACAGTCGCGTCGTCGATTTCGTTATCATCGGCATAATTTTGTAACCGCGTCTGGCTCCAGGAATAAACATAAACACTGGGCGAATCCTGCCAAATCGGATTATCGTTTTGATCGAATCCGCAGAAATGCTGACCGGACGAGTTGAGAAGATAATAAAAATTCATACTGGTTTGATTTTAAAGATATATAATTAATTCCGCATTTTAATAATCGTTGCCACCGCGCACTTTTTATTGATAATTTCGGTAGGATATAGGCTGATTTCTATTTTGAATTCTTCTCCAGATGTGGATAATCCATATAGATCCATCTGGGACTCTCCCATTTGTCTGGGACGTGGTGCATGCCGATAGTTTCGCAGATGGCCGGCGTGAGCCACCCTGAATCGTTCCGGCATCAAGTCTGTGATGTTTTTACCATCCAAACCACCGTTAGTATAGCCGAACAATTCATTGGCGGGCTGAGTGGCATATAAAATCATGCCATCTTCCATATCGACGATAATTGCTGATACGCATCTGGTAATTTGTTCATCAAAAATGGGTTTGGCATTGCGCCAGGCGGCTACCTTCAATTCCTGAACCTCTCGTATCAATTCTTGTGTTGTATCCATAGAAAAATAGTCGCTATTACTTGTGCAAAAATAACGGCTATAGCGCCGTAAATTACTTTTTCCAGCCTATTTACCTTTTCTTGAAGAATACCCACCGATTTATCCAATTGGCGAATCTGATCATCGTTAATATCATCAATCTTTGTTTCGATTGTATCCACTTTTTTGATCACGGCTTCCAAAAGTACCGATTGTCGTATGAGCAATTCCTTGTCTTCCATTATCCTTGCGTTGCGCCATCACTGAATGTAATTTTTGCATCCGCCAATTTAACATCCACCCAAACCCCTTCGAAAAGAACTTTTAAGTCGGTCACGACACGGGGACCTATCGGCGGCGGGGCAGATACTGCTGCCTGAACCGTGATCATCACCGTACTTTTCGACTTCGACCAGTTATTGTCGATGGTCTGTAGCTGAAAGACATAGACGCCAGGGATGAGACCTTTGACAACAGGGTTCTGGCTGGACGGTAAGACGATCAACGCCGGGGATGCGCCGGCGGGGCCGCTTACCTGCGTCCATAGCCAGTAGTTGATTGGTGCACCGGTGGCGCTCCCTACCAGCTGGGTAGAAGTGCCGGTGATGGTCTGAGCCGGACCAGCACTTGCCTGGCTGGCACCGGCCGCGGTCGGAGCCGGACTGGCTGGGCTATTTGTGGGCACTACCGCAGTTAGGGCGAAGGGGTTGATCGGCGTCATCCAGGGTACATCCCAGCTATTGGGATAGGAGGATTGTTGATCCGAAGGGCCCACCTCGCCATTGCCAACTGTTCCTCCTTTGTTGCGGCCCCAGGAATAAAGGTTGCCATTTGAATCTTCCGCCCAGGCGTAGAATACGTCGCCTAACCCCGTCGCCACGTTTACGAAGGTCAAACCCACGCCAATATGTACCGGCGCCTGCGGAAGCTCCATCCTGCCCCAGTCCCAGGCATAGGGGGTCTTATAAGTCGCAAAATTGATCTGCACGCCATTCCCGCAAGCTCCGCAAGCATTATCACCCCACGACCACAACGTCCCATCGGTTAGGATGGCATAGGTTGCGACCGTGCTCATGAAGAGCTTCGCAATAGGCTGCGGCAGGTTCAACAGCTTGTCCAATAAGACTGGTGTATTCCCGGCAGTCACCGGAGCTGAAGCCGTTGGTGAACCAGTGAGATATTCGGGGTAGTAGGCCCATCCGACGATAGAACCAGTTTTCAGTATGGCATAGTTGAAGAAACCGCCAGCGCAGATATCGGCTGCAGGGCTTGGGAGGGCCATCATCGCTGGCCGGGTAGCATCAGGGTTGTCTACGCCCCGACCAAGGACGTAGGTCTTCCAGTACTGGCCAGAAGCATCAGCTCCCCAAGTCCAGACATTTCCATTCATGTCGAGGGCCGCGCAATAGATACCTGCGCATATTTTGGTGATCGTGGCAGGGATGGACACCTGCACCGGAGCAGCATCATTGAAGTTGCCGGCCGTCCCATCTCCTCGCATGGCCGTCTGCGTATTGCCCATGATCCATACCGTGCCATCTGTCTTAAGGATCAGGACGCCGTTGCCGCCAATGCCATTGCAATAGGGCACCGCTTGCTTCACCGATCCGAATAGATTGCCATTGATGTCTTTTGCCACCAAAGTCGGGATGGCCGTATAAGTAACCGGTTGTCCGGTTTCTCCCGCAGCGCTCTGGCCCCATAGGTAGAGATTACCCAAATTGTCGACGACGGTCTGATGATGCAGGCATCCCTTGACGTCGACAATACCAGATGGTTGTCCTGATACTAGGGAAGGCAGGCCACCAGCAGCATTGAAGAGGGATTGCCCGCGTTTGGCAATCCAACAATCGTATTCTCCGGATCCGATCAGCCATTGTGGAGTGTTCATAAAGATTTTTTTATTGGTTAATTACCGAGAACGATGTAATTCCATTCATACGCCGTTGAAGCTGCCAGCGCCGTACTTCCACTAAATAAAATCCAGGAATTGGTTCCTGCTGCGACAGCGCCCACTCCCGTGGCACCTGTCAGAGCCGCAGCGGCGGCATTCGCTGGGAAAAGAATGACAATGGGGCCATTCGGATAAGTGGGCGAAGTGACGGTTACAATAGTGGCCGTAGAGCCCGCAGGACCCGTTCCGGTCGTGATAAATAATTGACCCGCCAGCGGAGAACCTATAGCAGTGATAGTTGGTGATGTGCCTGCTCCTGTTCCTGCGGTCGTGCCTGGCGATCCCGTCCTACCGGTTATCGCATCCGACGCAATAGATCCTGAAAAACTTTGGGTATTTGTAAAAGTTTGTGCGTGATTGATGGCGGCAAGGGTGCCATTATAGTCAGGAATCGCCCAAGTGCGCGTCGTCCCGGTGGTTATCCCCGAAAGATCGAATTTCAGCAGTTTGGTGGCATCCGCAGCATTTTTAACGAGAGCCGTGCCATCGGAAAAAGGTGCACCGCTGACCGATCCCACTGCCCTATCGACATATGCAGTCGTTGCGACCAAAGTATTGTTCGAATTGGAGGCTGCTGTAGTTGCGACGGTCGTCGATGGAATGGTGATCAGATCAATGTCAGTAGAATTATTTCCACTATTATCCGTTGCCGAAAAGGCGCCGCTATAATTGGTTACCCCGCGTTGCGTTTTATTAGTTCCTGTGACCTGGATTCTTTGATAGAAAGATATTCCCGGCATCAATTTGGCCCACCATTGCCCATTACCCGTCGCCTGAATATAAACGGCATCGAACTGATTGGTAAGCACAACGGATGCTACTCCGTTTATCGTATTGCCGGGATTGGGATCGTAGACCGTCACGGTCCCCGCGCCAGCATCCGTTTTCATGATGAAGTAAACCAATCCCTGCTTCAGTCCGCCGGCCAGGAAACAGGTATCGTTCGTGCTGCCGGTTTTGAACCAGGCATTACAATTATTGATGGCGCTCAGGGTAGTCGTGGCAGTAAAACTATCGATCCGAGGGGCCATCGATCCATTGATATCCAAAGTAGCGCGCGGATTTGCCGGGAAACTTGTATTGGCACCATTCCCTATGGTTATCCCGTTATCGTTCATCCAAAAATGATAATTGTTATGATAAAAGCCTACGAAGCCGGGGAGGGTTGCGCTGCTGTTGTTCATCCCCCATATGCCGAAATCATTGCCACCGGGCCCTTCATACATTTGCGCCGAGCTTCCTGCCGGATTGCCGTTGTAAAGCTGCATGGCCTGGCCACCGATTGGAGCATAGATAAAGGGTACATCACACGAATCACCGCTGGCCGTATAGCGGTGAACCGAAGCATAATTGCGGAAGATCTGCACATTGGTGGGCGTGCGTGTGCCAAAAACGAAAGAACCTCTCTCCAGCCAGCTGGCAGAAGTGTTAGTGATCCCTATAAATCCACTGTGCGTCACCCCATTGTCATTCGAAAGGAAGCCAGCCCCTGTCATACCCGTAGGGGCGGTGTTCATAAGCGTCAGTCCATCTGTAACCGCCCCTACGCCCGCTGGAGAGGTCCACACAATATGCGTAAGACCAGGGTTGATGGTGGATAGCGGCACCACTCCGCCAGCATTGCCGCGCTCCCAATCCCGCATGGGGATGGAATTGAAAGCCGCAAAAAGACGCTCTTCGCCTTCATTTTTATAGCCATTCGAGCTGAGATGAATTTGATTTTGCCCGGGTCCGTTGACATGCACTGTATCGCCGCCTGGTAAGATGTGCAGGGTAGCGAAGCATACCCACGGATCCAGACCATAGCCGTAAGTTACCATGGTGGGCTCCTGGCCCTGAAAACCGTTTTGCGCACCTGATAAGGTATCCGGCATCCCCACGATCGCGAACTTCGTCGTCGGCATGCAATAAGTTTGGCGCCGCAAGGTGAACCGGATGCTATCCGTGGCATTCGACCATTGCGTCGACGACATCGTCGGATCGCTTTCCCCTTGTTGCTGAATCACATAGTCCAGGCGAGGGATACCTGCAGCTGCGCAACGATTCAGGATCGTATCCATCAAAGGGCCCCTGGTCGTGGTATTGAACCATTGAATAATCGATGTACCTCCGGAGGATTGTTCTACGATCTTTACATATTTCCCGGTCAGCCGCGCCAGCTTGCGAGCAAAATAAAACCAGGCCGTCGGAGAATATTGAGCCGGGGATATCGTATTGAAAGGCGAGAAGCCGATATGGGCCACATGCCAAGTATAAGTGGTGTGATCGAAAACGAGCACCCGATAATCAGAGGTGGTATCGCCGACATCCTGCGCTCCACCAGTTGAATTACTCTGGCCCCAGGCAAGAATATAGATGGTATCCAACTGTCGGGGATCCCCCCACATATAAGAATTTGAGCCCACAGCCTGCAAATAAAGTGGCGAGGTCCCGCTCGGCAGGCTGCTTCCGCCGCCGCCCGATCCCGGCTTTAGATCGTGCCAGCTGCCGTTATCATAAGAATAAAAAACAGAATCCGTAGACCAATAGTAACATTGGCAATTAGATGCCGCTGGACGGGATGCATAAGTACCGGCCTGAATTCCTGTTGATGAACCATTATTTTTTACAAATCCTACCGCATTGAGCGTAGTTCCACTCATTGAAAGAGTGGGGCCAAGAGCAATTATGCCAGTTCCACCAATAGATCCGACACCATACAATGTACTGGGTCCTCCATTGTAAAAAGTTATTGATGGACCCGCAAAATAGGGAAAACCATTCCCGGAAATAACATTTTGTTTCACGCCGCTCAAACTATCAATCCCTTTCTGCCGCCAAGCACGAGTAGACATGAAATTAGTATCGACAATAATGGTTACTGGTGTACTTCCGTTGTATGTTCCTGCCACAAGGCCGGTGCCGAAAGTAAGAGTGGCGCCACCGCTGCCGCCGCCGGAACCACTTAGATTTAACCAAGCCACGCCATTATCAAAATACCACCTGGATGAATCCGTAGCGGCATAAAATCTACCTGCCGTTCCGGGCGAAGGCATGCTATTGAAAGGACCGTATTGAATGCTTTGCGATCCAGTGAGGCTCTGCACTGCATTGCCGCCGCCATCCACCTGGGACCATATGCCGGTGGAAAGTTTCTGATAGACATGATTGTTTTTGATGGCAAAAGAACCATTGGGCGCACTCGCTAGCGTATCGCCGGGAGGATGCAGAACGGAATCAGACCATAACCCGAGATATTCATTATAGGAATAGATTTTATTCCAATGCTGAGAAAATCCCGAAAGGCTGATCAAAAGAGAGAGAAACGTGAAGAGTTTTTTCATATCAAATTCGAATTAATAAATACGCTCCATTATTGGTAGGCTTTGTTTCGGTTGGCGAGGTTCTGCCTATGCCGCAATCTACCCCGGTTCTTACGTCGGTATCCGGAGATCCATTTTTGCGTCCGAATAAATTGCCGCCGACACCGGACCATCCGCCGTTTTTATTTGAGACGAACCAAGTCGGACTTGAATGGCTAGCATCATCATTGGCTGATCCGCTACCATGCATGGTGTGATCATGCTGTTTGATCGTTTCTATTTCATAACTAGCCGCCTTTCGAGTCACCCCATCCACAGCCCGAAGGAATCCGAATCCAGTATCCCATAATTTCGGCAGCCGGAAGGTTGATGTTCCATCTCCGGCCGTAAAGCATCCATGATTGATATTGTAGGAGACTCCGCCAACAGTAGATGTCTGTGTCCACGTAGTTTCAGTAACTAAGCAGGAAGCATCTAACTTTTGAACGAAGTTCCATAATCTTGGATAATCGGCCCGGTTCACAATTTGACCCGAACACTGTATCGTATTGATCGGGAAAAGGTTGTAGTCATAAAGCAATTCCCCGACCATTTTGATGCCATCCGAAACCTGCACCACATTCCAGATACCTGCATTCTTGATGAGCAACATTTGCTCCGATTGACCAAGGATCATTTGCGTCTGAGGCGTGGATTGATTCGAATATTGAAGCCATTGGAAGGCATCGGAACCAGCCGCAGCGATAATCGCGTTTTTATGAATGCCGCCCGAACTGACCAGGAAAAGACTTTGATTGTCGGAGACCGAACTAATCGAGGGGAGTGTCACCGTGATCGCGGTCGAGGCTCCCTGGATGGCGATCAGTTTGCCCATATCCGAATTGGTCAGGGTTGTCGTCGCAGTGATCAGCCGGTAGGAAGATACCAGGGACGGCGCCACCACGGAAATGGGCTGATTCGACACGATGGGAAGAAAATGCACAACGAACTTCTGGCCGGAATTAGGGTTACCGGTGAGCAGCGTCCAGTTACCGGTCGTTCCGTTGACGGTGTAATCGTTGCCTATTCCGACCTGGAGTGTGCCGTAACCGACCTGCTCAAGATCATAGGACCAGCCGGCGAGGGAAGTCGTCGGATCAACGTACGTGGGGGAAGTCGAGGATAGGCCGGGAGATGTATCGGTCGTGAGATATAGATCAGCCCGCACCTGAAGGGTTTGGATAGTGGGCTGGAGGCTGAATTGATTGCGGACAGCGCCGCCCGGAACCGGAGAGGAATTTTCCCAAAGATAGAAGGCATAAACAATTGCCTGTAATCCAGTAGCCGTTATCGAAAAAGGCCCTGGAAATCCGGTAGTGATTGCCTGTTGAAAAACTGGGGATGCCGGAAAAGAGGATGGATTGGACGGATCGTATAACGCGACAATGAGATCGTTTCCTGGCGTATTTGGCGACCCTGAGATATTGAAATTCCAATTCATTTATTTATAATATTTTACCTAGCTTTGAGTAACAGAAATAAGATTCGGTGGACCGATCGGGTTTTCCTGAAAGGCATTCAGATCAATAGTTGCCACAACGATAGGTGCAACTACCACTCCGCTAGCGTCATACGTAACCCCTTCACTATTCTTCGCCTCCCTGATTTCGATAGACCAGTACCTTTTCGGCCAGCTATCCGTTTTCTTGACTTCGGCTTTCGCCCCTTCTTCCAGGGTATAGGCGTGACCGTCGATCGTCACGGTATCCAACAGCATGATTCGCTTCACCTTGTCCCAGACCCAATCAGGGACCCCCTTAGGAGCCGAAATATTTAACCGAAACTTCCTGTAAGGAATCGCGTTGAGCAGCGTTATATCGGCCGGCTGATCCTCATAGGTGGTGAATTTGGATTCCGCTGAAAATTCATCTATCCATCCCTCCGCCCGGAAGGCCCCGCGGTAACCGGTGGACCATACCGTGCTCTGTTTATTCGAGCTGTTCGAATATTGAAAGAGCAGCGAGACCTGCCAGGTCGTGGCGAACTGAATCCCTTCAGAAATCACCGGCGTCGCCCCGCCAGCCTGAATAACGACATAATAAACCTGATTGGTCAGACCCAGGCTGATTGGGTTGATGGTTGCCTGTAATTGGATATATGGGGCTTGTAGCGGGCTGCCGGCCACCGAATTCATGGCTATCGTCGATATCAGTCGGGCCTTACAGTCATAGATCAATAGATTCGCCGACCCGATTGAATTGGTGAGGATTTGAACTGGAATGGTGTCATTGAGTTGCCATTTCTGGAAGTAATTTTCCTTATGCACCCAGAATTGCACCTGGTTGATATACCAGTCATCATCCATGTGGATGAAGTTATACTGCGGATTCCGCGTGATCCCGTTGGGAACGAATTGCAGCGGGCAGGTATGTGCTATGAAGATTTGATTTGCCACCAGATTGAGATAATTGGGGTTCAGCCCGTCGAAATTCAAGTCTACAAACTGCGATAACTGATTCTGAGGGCTGGCCAGCAGGGTCCATTCCTGTGTATCATTCAGTGAGGGCTTCTGGGTAACTTCCAGTGGGAAGCCATAATACAGATTGCCCAGATATGAAAATTGGATGTACCCATTTGCCGCACCATTCAGAATGTCAGCGAAATTTAGGGGAACCTGCGTTTTGAATCGGAAAACTAATGCAAGAAAGAGCGCCGGGTCCAAATCAGAAATATTGATATTTTGATTTTCAGTGATGGTTGCACCGTTGAGTGTAGTGGAAACAAATTCATTCTTATTAAGCTCCTGAAAAGTGAATTTATCCGGGATCAGGTTATTGGTGATCGACCGAAGCCAGTTTCCCCAAGTTCTCAGCATTCGTCCCGGCGTGAAGTCCTCAATGTTGTAGGCAGTGGTCGGATTGGGAATACCCGAAATGTTGTTGTACGCCTTTCTGAGCAGATTATATGCCTTTATGTTGGAAGTGAACGTCAGATTGAAATTGGTGATCCATACGGCCAGATTTGTCGCCGAGCCCAAAGCCCATACGATATCATACAGATTGAAAGTAATATTGTTAGTGAAAACCGGAGTGATCGGATCGCCGAAGGCTGTCTGCGAAGAGGTTCCCGGATAAGAGGTGTGCCCGATGTTCTGACCATTCAGGTATAGATCGAAGGCCGCTGTGTTGGAAGTCCCTCCCTGCAGGAGCCCGGCGATCGCCATCGTCAGGGTAAATTCTGGATTGTTGATGACATCGATGAACCGGAAGTATTGGAAGCCATACGAGACCACGGGATGAGCATTAGGGTCGATATGGGCTACCATACGGGGATTTATTGTCGATAACGGGATAAGTGTTTGTATTGATCCTGTATTGACATTGAAAAGACCAGCTAGAGTCGCGGTGAAGTAATTGCCGGAACCGTCGGAAACTGCCAGAGAAAATTGCCCAATTTGCACTGTTCCGGTCGGCGTTGTATCAATGGTAAACCATATACTATCCCCGAGGCTGAAGTTATGATTGAAAGCCGGTTCTATGACATTGAACGCCATTCCCGCGCTACTTACCGTAGGTGATGTCCATGTTCTAACAATAACTCCATTGATCCACATGCGAATAAGGGTAAAATCAGTAACCAATCCATTCAATTGAGACTGGAAGGACACATTCAGCGTGAAAGGGAGCCCGCTGATATTCTGATTGAATACGAATATGGTGGGTTGGTTATCCGCGACAAAAAATTCCCCGTTCAAGGTCGGGGCGAAGATCCCCTGCATGTTCACATTGAAAGTCAGTTCGTAATTAGTATTGGCCGGGTTGGAAGTGTTCTGGATGACCGAAGTGAAGATCGCCGAATAGAAATCCAGGATAAAACTGCTGAAATCCACATTGAGCAGGAACCGGGAATTGTCATTGTCGTTGTTGGTCGTCGAAATGGCGCCAGTCGGGTTAAATCGGGTATATTCAATCAGATATGGATCTGCATTAGCTTTCGAAACGATATCCATCACCTTGGGCACCGTCTTTATCGGCAATTGCCACTGAGCCGTGGTATTCCAGGCAAATTTGCCCTGTTTCTGGTCCAATTGAGGATTCGGCCAACCTATGCGCAGCCAATTGAAAAACGCCTCGTAATAGGGCTCAATCTCAAAATCAGCTACTTCCCCTAAGACCATTGTTATTTCTGAAGTATCATACACAAATTCCTTTCGTTCAAAAAAGATAGCTTCCGGTTGGCCGGCGATCTTGATATTGCTCAGCGAGGCGTTGCCCACCGGATTGAGATCATCGAATAATTCCCGCAGCGAAATCTTGATCACCGGCCCAATAGACTGAAACTGATTGTATTGTTGTGCGTTCGGATTGGCAACATTCTGCGTTTTATTATTGTAGTACTGGAAATAGTTCGGATCGGTCGAAGCCCGCAAAGCATCCCCGGAGGTATAGACCCAATTGAGTTTTTCCTGGAGGTAGCTGCTGACGGCGCCGTAATTGAATGTTTGTAGGAAATTGGAGGCCAGTTGGTTGATCTGCCCGATGATGAGCTGGAATAAATCCCATGCGGTAATTCCCCACACTCGGGAGGCCTGATAACGAGAGGAAAAGGAGATATCGAAATTGCCACCTACAATGGTGACCGGATAAGATGCAAACTGGTTGAAAAACAGCAAAAACAGATTTTCGCCCGGTCCCAAGGTCTGGGTGATGTCGAAGTTGAAGATCTGCTCACCGGTGACTGTAACCTGGCTTTTATTCGGGATGAAATAATCATTTACCCCGGAGGTCGGTGGATCCTGGTTCAGCACCAGCCCTTTCGCCCGGTTCACCCCGCTGCCCACTGGTTGAGACTCATTGGTGGTAGTATACAGGTAGAACGTGGAAGGCTGCCGCCAATCCGCTTGAACGACAATGCTTCCCGTCAGGCGGACCGTGGTTCCAAAAATGGAGGAGAATAGGAAATTCTGCGAGGACTGAAAATAAGTGAGACCGGCCCCAGTCGGCTGTTCCATAGTTGGGTCATTATGAATGATCCCGATGTTGTCGCCGTCATTCCCCTGGAAGACCGCAGGGATCACTAGTACCCCGGATTGTTGCGGTTTTGCATTCAGAAAAGAGTAATGAAACACGTCATTCAGCAGGATGCCGTCGACATTGACCTTGATATTCTGAGGTATGGAACCGTCGCAGGGGATTTTGAAGACGGCATTTTCGTAGGCTTTAAGCAGTTGAACTACCCCGCCTTCCATGACATTCACCTCTACGCCCTCCTGCACCTTATCTTTCATCTTGGGCAAATCGATAACACCCTTATAATACAGGTACCAGGAGTCGCCGGGCCGAAAGGTTCCATCCGGCAAGGTCATATCGGATGGTTGCCAGCGCAGGACGACGAGTTGAACGAGTTGCTCAATGCCTCTCCCGGTGTAAAAAAGATGCCGGAGAATAGCGGCGCCATCCCCCACGAACTTCAGCGGAATCGAATAGGACCGGTTGATCCCGTAATAATGCTCACTTCTGGAAAACTTTAGTTCGGTGTCCATCCATCCCCCCGGGGAGAATTTCAGCGGGACCGGGACATTGCTGGTTTGAATCATCCCATTGATATCGACATAGAAATTCCCCGCAGCTGGGTAATCGCAGAGATAATATTGGAAAATTTCGTTCGACCTCATTTTGATGATTTGATCATAACCGGTTATAACCGGTTACTGAATTTATAGCGATACGATAGCGGACTTATAGACTCTTCTATCTTTACCATATCTAATATTCTTTTATTTAATTGTTTTTCAATTTGTTATAATCTGTTCATATTGATTGCGCAACTGAAACGCAACTGAAACGCAACTTTAGAAACCGCTATCCACTCCGCTATCTTTTGATAACCGGTTATGATCAAGGCCAGGGTCATCGCGGGTCAAATGAGGGTCAGTTGACCTATATCATTCTTTCACAGATTTACGGATATAGGCATCCCATCCCGGATTGATCTTGATTGTAACCCGTGGAGCCTTTTGATTTTTTGCGGCGCGGTCGGCGCGATCTCCCTGGTCCTGAACGATGCGCTGCAGCCTTCTGATCTCCTTCGCACTTTCGTCCTGCCGGGTCGGCATGATCATGGTGGCCGTGGCTTGTAACATATTGTTGTACATCCATTCGTTTAATTTATCATGGGGGATGATTTGTTCCCCGCCCTGAAGGTGGACCGGTGTGGCCCGGTTCGGCGAAATCTCCACATTGCCGTAACGATCTATCTTGGCTTCCTGGCCGGCTTCCCCCCAGATGGCGAGACCGGCGGGAGCGTTAGATGTACCGCGGGCGAACGTGGGGATTGGTTTTGCAATAACCGCAGCAAGTTGAGCGGCACCAACCGCAGCAGCGATCCCGGCTTGGACATAGGCTTGTGGGGCTAATGCAGCCGTTAATGGATTGGATGAGAGAATGGCCGCTTCAAGCAAAATTTTTGCCACCGCCTCGCTTGTGGCAATAGCAATATTTACTACTGATGCCGCTTTTTCAAACTTTGCCTGTTTTATTTGTTCAGCCTGCTTTTGTTTTTGCAATTGTTCTTCCTTGGTTCGCTGCTGTTGAGCCAATACATTCAATTGAGCCGCTTTCTGCTGCTCATTCAGAGTTGAACCTTCAATATTTTGCCGCTGTTTATCATACATTTTTTGAGTAGCAGCAATCTGTCGATCAATACTTTGTATTTTTCTTTCTTCAGCGGCCTTCTCCAGATTCCCGACCAGATCAAAAGCCACCTTAGCCTCATCGGCATATCTACTGAATTGCTTTGCAAATGATTCCCCTATCTTTTTATCATAATCGGCCTGAATGGCCAACATATCGGAATCGAATTCCTTTTGGGTGATCTTTTTTTCCTCCAATAATTTGGTCTGCTGTCTAATCTGTTCATCCCGTTCGGCAGCGGCCAGAGCTTTATCGTTTTGAAAGGTAGGAGCCGCTTTCTGATTATTTTTCGCAATCGTTACCTGTTCCCGGAAATGCGCATCAGCTTCATCTCCCAAGGCCTTAGCCATTTTCTTCTGATCATTGAGAGCATCCTGGAAATCCTTTTTGGCTTGTTCCTTGCGTTTTTCCTCGACTTCCTTCCGATGTTTTTCCTGCAAAGCGTTGAGATTGGCATAATAACCGGCCTCGGCGGCTTCCCTGGCCATATTTGTATCCTGATCGATCTTCAGGCGGAGTTTATTTGCCTGCTGAAGGGTGATGATCTTTTTCTTTTCGTTCTCGGCTATTTTAGCCAAATCCTTATCTCGCACATCATTGGTTTTGATGTACATCTCTTGATATTTCTCCTGAATGGTCTGCAATTCCTTAATATAAGGATCGACGTCGACATTGAAGGCTTCCCGATGAAATTTGGCAAACTCTTCCCGGAGTTGTCGAAAACCTTCCTCGTAATCGGTAAAATCAGCCTTTGTCTCTTCCTTTTTAGCGTTATCCCCGAAGAAATTGAATCCCATCTTTTTGGCAATCTCAGCAGCCTCCTTCTGGAATTTTTCGGCTATTTCCTGCATTTCTTTCTGCTGATCAGTAATTGCCTTAACTGCTTCGTCTTTCCGTTTTTGCTGGGCTTCCTTAACTCGTTTTTCATCTGCTTCGAATTCGGCTGCATTGAAGGCGCCGGTGCCCAATCCACCGGATCCACCACCGCCAACCCTTGTGTCGGCAAGCACCTTCTTGTATTCGGTGACCTTCTTTCGTCCTTCTATTTCAGCAGTGAAAGCCTTTTCAGCCGCTTTACCCAAGGCAATATTTGCGGCAGCCTTCAGGAGGGTGAATTGAATATAGGCAGCTGCGTCCGCTTCCAGTTTCTTCTCTACATCGTCCAAATCTTTCACGAGGCCGGTGGTTTTGCCCATCGTCTCATTATATTCGTCGACCACCTTCTTTTTGTCCAAAAATCCCTGTTTGGCTAATTCCACGTTAATCTTCAGTTCAGTAACATTTTTTACAGCAGCCTGGTATTGTCCTGAAACGCCTTCAATCACCTCTTTTTCTTCCTTCAGACGCTCTTCCAGATCCTCGGCACTCTCGGCAGCTTCCTTTGTCTCTTCGGTAACCTCGCTCATGCCGCTGACAAAAAGCGGCAATAACAGCAAAATAGCACCTATACCAGTGGCCATCAACGCAAACCGTAACCGCACCATCGCCTTGGATGTATTATCAACAGCAACCGTTTCCACATTCTGCGCTGCCGCATTCGTAAGGGTTGCTGAGATGTTTTCCCTGGTTACTTGCACAGAACCGGTCATGACAAAGTTTTTGACCCGGGTGGCGGCGGCATTGAATAGCTTGGCAATGGCCCCTTTCTTTTCGGCCAGTTCGTGTAGTTCGTTAAGACCCTGTAAAATGGTCATAATCGCCACTAACTTATTCAGCTCCTTCTCAACTTTCTCATTGCCTTCTGCGAATAGTGCAGCGGCTCCCGCGCCGAAAGCATAGGCCCCCCCGATGCCTTTTGCCACTGTAGTCATAGCGGCGAGGTTTGGAGCGGCAGATTCTAGTAACTTTTGTTCTTTTCGGAATTCATTCATTTCCCTGGTCGCCTTGACAACAGCGCCCTGTAGCTCTTCAAAGGCTTCTGTTCCTTCCAGACCAGCGGCTCGCATGGTTACCAGGGCCCGTTCGTTTGCCCGTAATTCCATGGTAAGAGATGTGAATCCCTTGGCCTGCTGGTTGACCAATGCAGAAAGGGCTTCGTATTCATTCTTCAATTGTGCGGCCTCTTCAGAATTTCCCTGTCCAGCTTGGGTAAATTGATCAAGTTTGATCTTAACCTCATTCAGGGCTTTACCAAGGATAGAAACGGCACCGATATAATCCCCTACTTTCCGCTGATGCCGGCCGGTGGATCCCTCCAATTCCTTCAGGGCCTTATCCTGGGCCTGTATGCTGGTTAAAAGTTCTGTCCCCTTGGCTGAATTCCTCTGGGCCGCACTCATCTCGTCATAGGCCCGCTGAGCTTGCTTTAACTCGATACGCAGTTTTTGGAGCGATCCCTCAAGTGCCAAGGTAGCTTTGGCCTCATCCTGGATCTCGATCTTGGATTGCTTGCGTAGTTCGCTCATGATCGCGGCTTCCTTGGCCAGCGTCCTTTCCAGATTGGTGGATTTCTGCTTTTCCTCATCGAGGAGCTTTTGAACCTGCAAAAGGCGTTCGTTGCTTTGGATCAATCCGTCGGTTGCCGCCTTTTGATCACTGGCCCCTTTTGCGTTTTTAAACAAGGAGGCGGACTTACCGACCCCGTCTATCGCTTCCTGAAGGGGTCGGATGACCTCATTAATAATGCGCTCCTTTTCTGTGATAAGGGCGTCAATATTGGCAATACTGCTTAATGGTTCGCGTCCGGGCATATTATGGGTAATTTTACCTTTTTTGTGTTAAACCTATTGATCATCAATATGAACCGAATAGGTAATTTTACCTTTATTCCGAAAATTCCGATTATTCCGTTTCTGGAATTTCCGGAATTTAGTTTTTACTGAATTCTTTCGCCTCCCGCACCTGCCGCCGGAGGGCCTCCACCATGATGATGAATTCCCCCACGGTAGTCTCCTGCCGGTTCACCTTGAATTTGTTCGCGATTGATAAAGCGACAAGCAAGTGGTCGAAATATTCCCGGTCCATGGCGTCCTTCCCCTCGGCTCCGGCCATGCCCTGTTCGATTTCCTGCCGCACCTGTTCGCCTTCGACCCTCCAGGTGGTGACATGCGCCATCACCATTTCCAGGGTCCGGAAACAGGCTGGTTTGTCGGTCTGGTTCAATCGGATCGGTAAACCCGTCCATGTGTTGAGCTCGGCCAGGATCTCATCCAGTTCCACTTCGATTTTCGCCGTGAGCAACCAACGGACGTACTCCACGATAGTCGTCACCGCATTGATCCGGGTCCGCAGAAGGTTCAGGGCTTTGGTCTGGTCCTTCAGGTAACTGCCGTCCTCATCCTGCATCTTGTCGATGAAATCATCGAAGAGTTTCGTCCATGCTTCTTTCAGAGCTTCGGCCGGCGGGTTGCCCTCGATGATCAGCCCCCCCATTTTCCCGTCACAATGACAATCGATGAAGATATCAAGCGGGCAGTCGGAAATTCGGTGATACAGTTTGAAAGACGGGGAGTCCGGCGGCGTGTTGGGTTTCGACGAAGAGGAATTCCCTCGTTGCGGGGTCCTGATAGAGCGAAACCGGAACCTGTTTGCTTTGGGCATATTGAACGGCTTTTTTCAGTGCGGTGGCTCGCTGAGCGTTGATAGTTTGTTGTTGCTGATCACAGTTATCGCAGGCCATGATTTAACACCATTGAATTTGATTATCAGTAATAAAGTAATGGGCGTGGTATGGATTCTCTCCCATCCAATTACCGATAGAAGGGTGTAGTGTTACTTTGCCATTATTATCGGTAAGGGTCCAGCAATTCCCTTCCGGTCGATTAATTCGGGTTGCTGTTTTGCCGCCACAACCACAAGCGCATAGATGTACCGCTATTTGATACTCAATTGAAATATATAAGACACCCGGTTCAATTTCATGCGGAATGTGCTCACAATATTCCGGTCGTAATTCATTTATTCTCATTGTAATCCGGTTTGTTGGCTCACCTTTTCGATGATGATGGGTTGCAACTGTTGAAAGACAAATTCGTTGTGGTTCGAAGACGTTAAGCCCCAGATCTCCGCATCCCCCCAGCGTTCCTCGTTGTACTTCGCGTATTCCACGCGGCTCTCGATCACCAGTTCATCCCCATCAACCTCCGCTTCCGTCTCATCGTACATCGCCCCGGTCAGGAAGAAATCCGGCGTTCCCTCACCCGGTGCCGGGTTCATTCGGTTCTTCTTCCTCCGGTAGGGTCCCGGTACGTATTCCGGACTGATCTTCTCGCCTTCCGGATTCAGGCCTTGGTAGAGTTGCTCCAGGTTCTTTTTGACGTAATCCTCCTTCTGATCCTCCAAAGCCTCCATCACGACGCCTTTGAGGTCCAGTTCTTCGAGTGCCGTCCACATTTCTCCGGGGGTAGCCATAATTGTAAGTAAAAAAAGCAGCCCCACAGGACTGCTTTCGTGTATACGGGCCAAATGGTATCTATTCTTCTTCGGTCTCAGCAGCCGGTTTTTCAACAATATGCGGGTGAACCTTCCGGTATTCTCTCAGTATGAAATTGTAGGCGGTTTCGGCTGCTTTCACGCGACCGGCAACGCTCTCGATGTGTCCGTAGGTTGTCGCGGCAAACTGCCGCACAAACTCGTCCTTTGTCAGGGAAGCGACATAATCCGCGTTCCAGCCGGTCCCATCATAATTCACGTTCAGCGGCATGACTTACACGATTCTGGTGATGACGGCGGGACCCGTGCTTTCGTAGCCGGGGACCAGGGCGGCGTTCAGTTCGGTCGGTCCAACCAGGTTGAAGTCGATCTTCGCGCCCAGTGCCGGATAGTTGCCCGAGGTCGTCACGGCAATCGCGAAGAATCCGCCGGTCGCGTTCCAGGTGACCGTGGTGATCGTCACCGGTAATCCCGAAGCATCCGCGGCAGAGGTCCACAGGGCGGAAGAGGCCAGGGCCACACTGAACAGCGCGCCGACATTGACACCACCGACCCGGCTGGTCACTGTCACGTTGTACGTTCCGGGAGTAGCACTTTCGACCCCGGTCAGCGTCAGGTCCTGTAATCCCTTGATCGTGCTGAGGATGTCGAAGTTCGCCGTAGTGACATAAGCCACCAATTCGTTGACATATTTCGGGAGGAAGCGGAATTTCGAGGTGTAGGTCGCCAGTTTCTTGCCATCGTTCGGCATGAAGGGGTCCTGGTAGAACTCGATCGGAGAAATAGCCCCGATCGTGTTGGCGCCGGTGAGATCCACCGCCTGGGTTCCCACCAACTGATTCTTGCTGTCGACGAACAGGAAGGACCATGCGTACCCATTGTAAGACCTCAGGGCGTTGGATAGGTTGAGCCCACCGAGGCGGAATTCAAAGTTCCAATCCATGATGCCATCGCGGACCGTCTGCACCTGACCGTAATCGAACTTCTGTTCCACGGCTTTTTCCGAGGAATCCTTGAAGTTGAAAAAGTTAGGGATGGGGTAGATCCGGAGGGCCTTGTTGTCGTTCTGCATGTCGCTCAGTAATTGAGCCTGCAGGGCACCCGCTGTCGGGTTGGATTGGGTCGTGTTGGTGACCGGAACCGTGCCGGCCGTGCTGGTCCCGCCGATATCCGTGAAGCTATTGGTAGCAGAGGTGAAGTACAGATTTTCTGTGTTCGTGACCGTACCGCGGTAAATCCGGTAGGAAGTCGCGCCGGCAACTGCTCCCCAGGATATAGCTACCGATGAGGTCGCCCCGGTCGTCGTTACGGTAGCTTCCGCGCTGCCAGTGGTCTCGCCGACGCCGTTCAGGGCAGTGATCTTGTAGAAGTAGCTATTGGCCGCAAGGGTACCCCCGGTCGTCGAAGGGGTCAATACGGGGAGGCCGGGAGCGGGCAGCGCCGGCGTCCCGAAGAAAACACTGGCCGGAATCACATAGTTCGCCGGGCAGAGGAAAGCCCCCACAAAGTTCTTCGGGTCGAAGCTGCATGACCCCATATTGGTGTTTATCGCGCCGGAGACGCAAGAAACGGTGTTTAAGGACGCGGTGATTGCCATTTGAAAGATTTATAAAGCATTAGGTACAGAGAAGGTACAATCCTCCAATCCGTACGTTAAATCAAAGTTGATGCGGAATATATGCAGCGGTTGCCAATCCAAATACTCCTTTCTGTCCTGGGTCAGAAACCCCTTGTATTCCCTGAAAACGTTATCTATGCCTGTTTCGATCCCGGTGATCTCCATGTCAAAGCGAGGCGTGAAGCAAATCCTCTCAATATCATTCCTCACTTCAGCATCCGGCCGGTGATCTATGATCCCCGGTTTAACCGTTGGGTTGGCCGGGGTTCCTAGGTTCACCGCGAAGATCAATCCTACCGAAGACCGGCTGGTCCTGTTCTCTACCTCTTTCACGTTGTCACCGACCGAGAAGAAAGATATCGCCCAGTTCACTTCCGGGTCAAATCCCAGCGTTTTGTATTCCAATACTCCCTGCGTATTGGGGATCATATACCTGGGAACATATCCCGTATCGATCAGATCCCGGTAGGCCCGGTCGTAACAGGCGTACTTGAAATCATCATTTATCCCCCACGCCAGTTTGACCTGGCTGTATAAGAACTTCTGGAAGCCGGCTATCGGCAAATCGACATCGATAGGGTTGGATCGTGTGATCAGGGCCATTTAAGCCTCCGCTTTGGTCCGCTTGGTATACTTTCTTTTGGTCAGTTGGTTGGCCATGGCAGGATTGATCCGCTCGGCGGCCCGCTGCTCTACTTCTTCGAGTTCCATATCGGGCAGGGCAAGAACTTCTTCCCGGCTGAGCGTCTCCACAATCTCGGCTACGGGGTTAGCCGTATTAACCAGCTTCAATTGGGGCTTGGATTGACCGCGGGCATCCTTGACCAAAACTTCGGTTACCTCCGTTTTCAGCCAACCGTAGAACTTGCCCGTCTTTTTGCCCTTCTCGCTCATCAATTCGTGCTTGTTGAAGAAATGGGCGCCGTTCCGAGTGAAATAGACCTCTTCGATGTTCTCGTTCAGTTCGAGGGTCAGCCGGAGATCGGGATGTATTTCGGTGATCTTGCTCATAGACTTATTTTGTGCCCATCCGGGCGATTTTTAGATCGTAATAGCCCTTCCGCCTTCCACCCAGGCTGCACCGTCGAAGGTGAAGAAAATGGAGGCCTTTTTGCTGGCCGGGATGACAATCGTGGCCGCGGTAACATTCATCCCCGTTCCCAGGGTGACCGTCCGGCCTGTGGCATCGGCGGTGAACAGGAAAGTCAACTGATCGCCGACATACGGCGGAAGAGTCGCGCTTCCCACCCCGACGTTTATGGTAATGGCGCCCGTCAGCAATCCCGGTTTCACCGTGGTATCGAATTGTGTCGGTACGATATTGAGCGTCGCGGCGAATACCGGCGTTTGAGTCTCATAAGTCGCTACCCTTCCGGTATTATCCTGATTGGCGGCGGTGGCCAATCCAAAGCGAGAAGTAGTTGCCATAATCGAATATTTTTAAGACGTTTGAATGCTTTTTACGCGGTTTGCAGCGTGTAGACCACTTCCTGATCCGTGAACCCGATCTGCGTATCAACCTTGAACAGACCTTTCACGAAGAACAGTTCGGAGTTGGGTTGTAGATGGGCCAGTTCCAGAATCGCCTTGCGGCCATCGGCGGCGATCCAACCTTCTTCGGCGGCGCTGTTCACGCCCACCCAGAGATTCGAATCGCGATCAGGCTTACCGATTCCCAGGAAGAACGTGCTCGCCGGCATACCCGCCAGAGGAACGACGTCGTACCCGTTGTACCGGTTGATCCCCGTCTGGGTCGTATCCTGGTTTTTGAAGGTCGTCACCGTCTGCATGTAGAACTCATAGTTCTGTTGATCCGGGTAGGAGATCATGAACTTGAGCCCCTTCGGCCCGTACTTATAGAGTTGAGCGGGCGGAACGAGCAGGTAAGCCGGTTGGAAGCCTGTGCTGACGATATTCGAAGAGGTCAGCGTTACCGGCGACGGAACCTGAATCGTGCTGGCGCTGGCGAGGGCTTTCTCAATAAACCCATCGAAATAGTAGTACGCGGAATCCGTGGCGGCGGCGTTCTTGCTGGTCGGGTTGACGTTCAGGCCGGCGGGGTTGTACATGAGCCGGGAACGCCAGAAGGCATTCTCGAAGAACTCGTTCAGCCGCTTCATGGTCTGAAGCATCATGAACTCTTCCGCAGTCGGAGGCAATTCCCGGTTGATCAGCATCGGCTGCAGCTGTTCGGCGTAGAAGTGTGCTTCGTAATCCCTTGGGTCAAACTCGTAATAGAGCATGAGGTCCTTCGGGGCGAGTACCGCACTGTCTACCGTAACCGTTCCCTGAGAGATTGGGGTGGCGGCGCGGGGCTGCATGAAGTTGGAAACTTCGATACGGGGCAGCGTCCATTGTTTGCGGATGTCGTCCTGAATCATGACGCATCCCTTCTCGATGGTGTCGGCTGAAACGACGGGGCGGGTCAGCATGTAGGAGGCGGCATAGCCGGACCAGCTGGTGTCATTAATTACAAGTGCCTCAGGCATAGAGTTTTATTTAATAATTTACAATTCTTTTTGTGGTCCGATTATCTGCGGCGATTGCGGAATTCCTCATCGTACTTGGCGCTCCGTACGGCCATTTCGGTGGCCATGTTGTAGACTTTGCCGGCTTCTTCCAGATTGGCAACTTTTCCAGTTTCGGGCTTGGCGACGGGACCAGGAGCCTTTACAGAGATGCCCATGGTCTTCAGGAGGTTCTCCACTCCCGAATAATCAGCAATCGCTTTCGCATTCCATACCTCCAGCGCCTCCTTGGTTTTGGGGATTTTTCCCTGAGCGGCGGCGGTGGAGATCAGGTTCTTCGCCTTGTCCTCCATTTCAGCCTTCGCCTTATCGTCGGCTTCGGCTTTGACCTTATCCTCGTCCTTCTTTTTGTCCTCCATCGCCTTCATGTGATCGTCATACTGCTTTTTGAGGTCGGCGTGTTTTGCCTTCAGATCGTCCAATTCCTTTTTGCTGTCTTCGAGGTCGCGCTTGCACTTGGTCATGGCGTCCTCCAGGTCCTCGGCCTTTTTCTTGTCTTCGTCCTTTTTGTTCATGATGCCCGAAAGGACTTCGAGAATAGCATCGGTCGAAGCCATCTCATGCAGCCCGAGTTTGTTGGCTATCCTAGCGAAAGGAAACTGATCTGCCATAGTAGTATTTTTGAAAGTGAGTTTATTTACGATTGCCCGGGATTCCCGGTAAAAACTTTTTGCTTCGGCGGCGTCGGCGGGCGCCCTCTTCTTGTTCAGGTCCCCGGAGACCTCTATCTTATCGGCCAACCCTGTTTGTACCGCCTCATCTGCCCCGATCCAAGAGGTTTTGTTCATCAGTTTGATGATTTCATCCTTTGGTTTCCCCGTCCTGGCCGCGATCGCGATAACGATCATGTCCGTGATGGCCGCCATACCCTTATCATCGTCCGAGCCATACGGATTGTGGTACATCAGGTAGGCGTAATCCGACATAATCCGGGTCCGTCCCGCCTGGAAAATCACTCCGGCAATACTGGCCGCCAGTCCAACGCAAATCGTGTCTACCTTGGTCGTCGTCTTCAGAATGGCGGAATAAATGCTCATACCGTCCTCCACAATGCCTCCGGGCGAATTGATCCAGATTTGAATCCGTTTTTTGTTCGTTTCTATGCAAAGAGCGTCGAGCTGCAAAAGCTCTCTTTGGAACATATCCCCCATGCAGCCGAAACCCTCATCCGGATCATATCCGATGTGGGTGTTTATCAACATTACCGGCTCTTCCGCTTCCGGATCGACGGTATACATCCAGTACTGATTGTTGAAGATAACATCGGGCATTTTTGAGATATTCCGATGTAAACTTTGGGAAAAAGAGGGGGAAAGGAGAAAAACTAATGCAAGAAAATGAAAAACCCCGGCTTTTTAGACCGGGGCCATCAACAAACTGGAAAACGACAAAGTGCAAAAAAGTTTACTGATTGAACGTGAGAACAGGGTTCAGCACCTTCACGGGGATATTGTTCACCAAAACCAATTGCCCGGTTACCGTACCGCTGAAGGCCGGTGTTTTACCATCTGTTCCCAGCAAGGTGCTGGTGAAACTCCCCGAACCAGTTACCGTTGTACCGCCTGTATTGGTCACCGCATGAACATCAACCTCGGTTGCAACCGTAGGGTCTACAACGGCTATATCCTGCGTGGGATCTGCCGGTGTGTAAGTTAATCCGGTAAGTGTACCGGCAATTTCGGGACCGCCAGGGCCATCTGTAACTGTCATGTTTAACGTGACCGGCGCCGTAGAAGTGAGGGTAAGAGTGGATACTGCTGCCATAAAAGTAAAATTTGTATTGTTAACGAAAATGTTGAAAGCCAAAATGGGATGAAGGCGCTTGCGGTCTTCCCGCTCCTCCTCCAACAATTCCCCCAATTCCTGTTCCAGAATTTGTTCCCGGGTCAGAATCTCACAAATTTCATAATCCTCCCGGATTTCCTCCCAGGCTTGCCGCTGCCGGCTGTAAAGTTTACCTTGGTGCTCATGGACGTTGAAATGGTGGTTGCCGGCCTTATCGAAGTAGACTTTCCCAATGTGGGGATTGGCGGCCACATACTGGCGGAGATCGTCGGAGATTTTCATATCAGTAGTTATTTTTGCTGGTGACTCGTTTGATGCCCTCGCTGATCAGATGGGCCGCGACCGCGCTTTTGCTCATCCCCGGCTTTTCCAGTTGCATCTGCTTGATGAACGCCAAATCTTTCGTGGCCGGATAGACTTCGACCTTCCGATCTCTCATGTAGTTCCTATTGTAGTCTTTTTTATTAGCGGCCATAATGGGGTAGTTTAGTAGTATTTCGCCAGTCCTTCCTCTTCCTGCTTCAGGCCAAGTTTATTCAGCAAAGCCTCGTATTCTTTGGGCTCCTGGGAAGACGGGTAAAAGGTGCATTTGAAATCCATGTTCTTTTCCTTCCAGAAGGTCTTTTTGGCCGGCAGGATATCGACATCATCGAAGGTGAACGGGGCACCGGAGGCCAGAAGCTCGTATACCGCCATCTCCCCCGCCTTTTTGATGCAGAAGCCCATGAACTCGTTGTACATCTGGTCTTTCAGGTAGATGGCCTTCAGGCTGAAGAAAACGAGGTTGTGCTTCTTGTTGTCGAGCAGGAGTTTCCGGAAGTAGGACACTACGCGCGCCACGGTATCGACGCTTTTTATCCCGCTTGGTTCGTAGTCGTTAGGGTCGTAGAGGATTTTCTTGCCTGACTGGGGGTGTATGTTGGAAAGGTAACTCATAGCATTATATTTTGAACTTTTTGGGCTAATTGCATACATCTGATCAGGCATTTCAAAAAATATTCAGTTCCTTCTATCTGATCACATTGTGCAGCCCGATCAACCCAATATGAATAATGCCCGATCAAGCCTTTCAGCTTATTTATACTTTTTATGCTCATGGCGTTAAGTGCATTTGCCCGTTGGTGGGTTTGACAATCCGGCTTTCACCATCGATTTTGTCCTGCACGGATTTGGCAACGTTTTGTAACCACATCATGGTCTGGGTGAGCTTATGCTGCCGCTCCCACAATTCCTGAATATCAAAAAGGGTCAGGAACTCAGAGGTTAAAAGGGCGGCTTCATTCTTCCGGATTTCCGTTAGGACCGTTTCCTGATGCTTCGACATATTTTGAAGATTGATAGTATTCATGGTTAATTTCCTCTTTGGCTACCTGTTTTCATAATGCCAGCTTTCTTTTTGGCTCCCTTGAATTGAGCCTACATATTTTTCACTTTCCCGGTCGGAGTAACTGCCGTCCGCCTTGCAAGGTCAGCTAATTGCTCTTTAATTGTTTTCCGCTCGTAGAAATTTTTAAAGAATTTACTTGGCATAAAATTTATTTCGGTTCGTCAACGTGTTTGTCTCCTTTCTGCGGAGGGATGCCGTCCGTCCGGTAGTTATGCCGGCGGTCACGGGTGGATGGCTTTGGAGCGGGTGGCGGGTTCATAGCCTTTGTGTCTTCCCGTTTATGCCCACAGGTCAAATTACCATCCAGATCAGCAGGTTTGCCACAAACTGGGCAAGGTTTTATGTGAATACTCATTTGAAATCATTTTCAATTAAGAATTCAATATCACTAATTCCGCCGCCGGTTCTATAATTTTCCCATCCACCCTTTATCCACGCTTCATATCCTTCATCGGTATCTAAATTTAAATGTCCTGCGTTCTGCCATTCCTCTCTCCGATCAGCCGGAATCATGTACCAATGGCAATCGTCATCCTGAGCAAAAAAATATCGTTGTGGCAATGGGGGCAGAAAGATATATGCAGAAGCCCCCATATCTTTCAAAGCCTTCTCAAATTCTTGCCTATCAGTTTCAGTCGAATTTCCGGTTAGAATAATAGGTTTTGCTGAATCAATGTTTCCCATTGCCATTTAATTTTATCGGTGTGTTGCGCCCCCGGAGCAGGTTCTTGATCGCCTCGGTCGTCGCCTTTTCCTCGTCGGTTTCAGCGGATGCGGCCGGATCAGGCACCGGGGCCGCGCCGACCTTCATCCCGGTCATTTCGTTGAAAGCGGACCAATCGGGCGTGCCCCCTGCCTGAAAGATTGTAAGCTGGATATTGGCGGCCGCCTGAGCCGTGTTATTCTGCTTTTCAATCACCCCAGCTTCCTCACGGTCGTTGCTGAACTGGAAATAGAAACCCGGAGGGATAGGGATGCCGAAAGCCTGCATCCGAGGTATCAACTCACCATTGATGATGTTCTCCACGAAGATGCCGTCCTCGGCTTGTATCTCATCCAGGGCCTTATCCTGGGGGGATTCGGGAGAGCCCGCTTTTCCAATGCCGCCCAGTTTGCCGGGGGTGGAATCCAGGGCGTCGGCGTGACCCAGGACCAATTTGGATATTTTGGCCTCGAGCCGCTTTTCGAGATCAGCATAGGAGGCGAAGCCGGTCGCGCTATTCTTCGCTTCCACCAAGGTCACTTCGTCCTGGCCCTCGTCCAAAAGAATATAGGCGGAACTGCCCATGTTCTTCAGGGCGTTCTCGAAGGCGCCGCGTTCGTCCTCGTCCGTTTTGGTGGTCTTACCCACCCGAAGGGGTTGGGCAAATAGTTCGTTGTAATCGGCGTTGAAGCCCATATTGTTCCGCAGATAGATCTCGGCTTTGGCGATCTTATAGAGCAGACCGTAACCACAGGTTTCCCGGCCCGTCTCGCCTGGCGTCGGCACCCACACATGCCAATCGGACCACGGCTTTTCGTCGAACCGCACCCCGCCGGGGATCGTTGGGAGTGAAGCCACCACCATGCGGTCCGGGCTCACGTTCTCCCGGCGGATCACCCCTAGATGCGGGAAGGCATTGTTTTCGAGATCGTTCAGGTAGATGAGGGAGTATCCGAAGAAAATCGCGTCGAGTGTGTAGTTCAGAAAGTTCATGAACCAGTTGTTCGACCCTGGGAGTGTGTTGTTGTAGAACAGGAGCTTCAGATTGTCGTCTGGCTGGCCATCGGGTCCGACCAGTTTGAAGTCCCGTAACAATGTCAAGTTCTTCCGGCGCTTCATACAGGCGGCCACATGCTCGTTGAGCACGGTGTCCATGTAAATCCGCTGCATCTCCGTCCGGTAGGGGAAGAAGAAATCCTCCGCCTGGGTGATCGCCCGGCGCCAGGATTGAATGTCCTGCCGGATGCGGAAGAACTGGATGCGGGTTATAGCGTAACTTAGGTTTTGCTTTGCCTGTAGGCTCTTCGGATCATGGGTATAGGCCTGGTCATAGGATTGCTCTGGGAAGTAGAAATTCCTGGCTTTCTGAACGCGGGATCGTATGTTAGAAAGATTTGGCATTCAATGGCATTTTTTGGCCGGTTAAAAGCCGATACTGGCGCCGGTAATTTCGGAATAAAATGCGGGTGCGCTTAGGAGCATCTTTTCCAGGAATACGCAGAAAGAAAGCAAATAGCCAAAAACAAGTCTTAGTCTCCCAATTGCCATATTCCATAGAAATCAATGCTGCTTTCCATGGAATATTGATACGTAAAACGAAATTTTTGGTCAGGACTGTCATTTTACTCTTTGGTTTCTTCCGCCGTGAATTCGTTGATCAGGGTCTTATAGGCAGCGGCGCACGATTTCGCGAAATCCCCCGGCTGTTTCCGCCAATAGCTGTAATCCTCCATAAGGTCCTTTAGCAGTTTTTCCTCTTGAGCGGCGTCCGTTGCCTCCTGATTGGCGGAGAAAACGAATCTATCTTCTGTTCCGTTCGTCCTCGATGCGACCGTGAGCGTGTCATCCTTTGTTACTTTTGGCTTGTTGTGCATTCCGGGTTTTCCTGACATGTCGTTGATTTGAAAATGATAATTAAGCGGTTGCGGCCTTGACTGCCCACATTGCAGCCTCTTCATAACTAGTCTGGGCTAATGATGCGAGACGGCCATCTTTTGCTTTTAGGGTTTCGCAAAGATCAATAAGCTCGGCGGATTTCTGTTTGATTTGCGTAACAACATCGGAACCGGAGACATTGAAATCTGTTCTTACTCTGGTTTCGCCTACTGTTTTTTCTGACATAAGTTTTTGATTTATATGCTAAAAACTGTTTTGAAGTTTCACTGTTGACCCAGCCCGAATACGTCCACCGACGGGCGGCTGTATTGCCATAAGACCGGGGGTTATGTCCCCTTTCATGCTCAGCGTAAGCCAGCCCATAGCTTCTTTGTAACCCGCAACCCGTTCATCTGGAATATTTTTAGGAGAAATGCGCCGAAATAAATAATAGAGTACCAATGCAATATAATGTTGTAATACGGATTGGTTTCTATTATCTGACATGATAAAGTAAGTTGTTAACAACTGCTGCGAGGTCATTGTGGAAAACGGGTTCAGCGGGGCAGTTTGGCTTATAATAGTCTGGAAGTGGACCGTGTACTGCGCCAGGTTCAGGAAGGTCGCCCCACCCAGCAGGACGAAGCCGGTCGCGGTCAGGTTCGGATTGGTTGCTGCTGGCGGTCCGCTGGTAAAGGTGTAATTGAAATCCGTCCCAGGGACCAGGGTGCCGAGACCCTGCTTCTCGATGTAAAAGTCCCATCCCGCCCAGGTGGTGTCCGTGTAAGCCGTTCCATTCACCGGTAACTGCGTTCCGCCCTTCAGGTAGATGTTGTCCCTCGCCTGGGTCGTGATGAAATAGGTCGCCGGGTTCTGGGTCAGCAGGTTTCCGGCCGGCACGATGTAGGCCCCGTTGTCCTTCCACCAGAGCTTGCCGTTCACGGGATCGTCGGGAAAGATGTTCTGCAGCGGTATTTTGGTCTGCTTGTAATACTGAATCTTCTGGTCATGATTCAGGACGACCGATTGTTGGAGGGCTGTGTAGGTGTGGTTCTTCCAGAAAACGTTGTCCCCAACGTTGTACCAGCCCTTCGAGATGTCGAAGAGCGGGAAGGGATAGAGGGCGTAGAAGATCGTCCATTGGTTGCCGAGTAGCGTCCAGTGAGCCGGATTGAAGACTTCGGGAGTGGTGATCGCCGTACTGCAGGCGTAGACCTGTCCGGTGGGGGTTCCGTTCACCAGGGGGCCGGTGGGGGCCGTGATGAGCACTCCCAGGGCATAGGTCGCGGCGGCGCTGTAGGCTGGAGCGTTGAGATATACCCGGTCCCCGGCGTTGTACGCGGCGGTCGGGTCATATTGCTTGGTGTCGGTGAACTCGGCGG